>Ga0206811_1018_pt1 | contig 56331 bp, 47 predicted proteins | sample Alteio_BWOrgCont_53_FD_152886 | JGI IMG/M metagenome (GOLD analysis project Ga0206811, IMG submission 152886) | Enriched cells from forest soil in Barre Woods Harvard Forest LTER site, Petersham, Massachusetts, United States -... | ecosystem: Environmental > Terrestrial > Soil > Temperate forest >... | reverse complement strand
TCATCTTCTACGAGACGATACTTTGAGCTGTGACCAATAGCGCACCCAAAAAAGAGGCCGTAAACCCATCAGCGGGTAACGAGCCCACAGCGGCACCCGTTCAAACGCCTGGATTGACAATTGATCAGGCGTTGGCGGCCGCCTATGGCCATTGGAACGCCGGTCAAGTTAATCAAGCTGAAATTTTATGCCAGAAAGTTCTTGCGACTTGGCCCGAGAACGGCGAAGCGCTGCATCTCCTCGGCCTTATGGCACTCAATTGGGGAAATCTCGATCTTGCCATCGACTATTTACGCCGTGCCTGCCGAACACCACGTGCGCCGGCTACTTATTTCAGCAACCTAGCCGAGATGTGCCGGCGCAAAGGCCTCCTTGAAGAAGGCGAAACAGCAGCACGGCGTGCCGTAGCGCTTGATCCCACTATGGTTGGGGCTTGGAACAATCTTGGTATTCTCTTGCAAGAAGAGGGAAAATTTGAAGAAAGTCTGAGTTGCCTTGAGCGCGTCATTACCTATAAGCCCGATTATGCTGAGGCCCATAATAATCTCGGTAATACATTAAAAAAACTGGGGCAGTTGGATCGCGCGCGACAATATTACATGAAAGCGCTTGAATTAATTCCCAACTATCCTGAAGGTCACAGTAACTTATCCAATCTACTCAAAGAACTTGGCGATATCGAACAAGCCGTTACAGAAGCAAAGAAAGCAATCGAGATTAATCCTCGTTTTGCCGAGGCCTACATTAATGCATCGGCCGCAGAATCCGCGCGCAACAACCACGAAGAAGCCTTGCGGTGGCTTAATGCTATGCTCTCGTTTGCTCCTAACAATGCCTTAGGTCTGTCCGCCAAGTCAGGAGCCCTTCATAAGCTCGAACGTTTTGATGAGGCGCTCGAAGTTGCCCGGCAAGCCATTATGGCAATGCCGGAAAGCGGCGATGCGTATAATGCGTTGGGACAAGCCCAACAAGCCTTGGGGTTCTACGACAAGGCCTTAGAGTCGTTTGAAAAGGCAGCAAGTCTCGTTTCAACGATACCCGAACAGGGGTTGTCCAACAAAGCCCTTCTCCTGATGGAAATAAATAAACCAGATGATGCGCGTGCCGCCTTTGCGGCTGCCGCTAAAATAAATCCACGCTCGGCTTCTGTTTTATTTAACGCGTCAGATCTTAAAACATACCGGCGCGACGATCATGAAATTGATCACATGGAAAATTTGCTCAGCTCGAACCAAGTGCAAAGTTTTGCTGATAAAATGGCCCTACACTTTGCGCTTGGTAAAGCGTGGCTAGATGTAGGTAATGCCGATCGCGCCTTTGAGTATTTCAACAAAGGCAATGGCATGAAACGGTCGACAATTACATACGATGCCGAAGCAACTACACGCTGGCTGGAATTTATCGCCCAGTCTTTTCCGCCATCTCTTTTTGAGCGTATGAAAGAAGCTGGTTTTCGTTCCAAACGACCTATTTTCATCATTGGCATGCCGCGTTCCGGCACAACGCTGGTGGAACAGATCCTTGCGGCGCATCCAGATGTATTGGGTGCCGGCGAACTATCAACCCTACGTCAGCTTTTGATGCCCATGAAACCGCCCGAAGGCCGCTTGCTCAATTATCCTGATAGTGTTCACGAATTATCGCCAAATGACATCGCCTATTTTGGAAAAACATATATCGCGGAAACTGATAAATATGCACGTAACAACAATCGGGTCGTGGATAAAATGCCGGCCAATTTTCTCTATGCCGGTATGATAGCGCTTTGTTTGCCGGAGGCGCGCATCATTCATTGTCGTCGCGATCCCGTGGATACCTGTTTATCTTGTTACACTAAATTGTTCTCTGCCGAGCAACATTTTTCTTATGATTTGGCTGAGCTTGGACATTTTTACAATGCTTACGCGGGTCTTATGCAACACTGGCGAAAAGTTTTTTCGTCTGAACGCTTTATTGAAGTGGATTATGAATCCGTGGTTGAAAATTTAGAAATCGAGGCTAAACGCATGGTTGCGTTTTGTAACCTGCCGTGGGACGAGGCTTGCATGAAATTCCACCAAAGCAGTCGGCCTATTCGAACGGCAAGTGTCAACCAAGTGCGGCAACCCATTTACAGTCGCAGCGTTGGTCGTTGGAAAAAATATTCACAACACCTCTCGCCCCTGCTGGATGCCCTCAAAATTACGGTACCAACTGGTCAAGTATGACACTCTCACCGGCACAAGATCTGACAGTTATTGAAAATCAAGCGCGCAGCCTTTTAGCCTCCGGCCAAATTCAAGAAGCCGAAATCTGCGTGCGGCCTGTTTTAGCCAAAGGTTCCGCACCCATCAGGCTATGGAGGCTTATGATTGCTATTCTAAAGCAGCAAAGGCGTTTTAGAGAAATGGGGCAAATTCAATCAATGCTTGTTGATGCCTCGCCGGGCGATCTATCTCTGCGCTTTGATCTTGCCGAAACCATGTTGATGTTGGGCGAATTTCAGCGCGGCTGGCATGAATATCATTATCGCTACAGCTTGCCGCACACGGTGCGTATTGAACGCAAAGTACAAATGCCGCGCTGGGACGGACGGCCCATTCCCGGCAAGACCCTGCTTATTCACGATGAACAGGGATATGGCGACACGTTCCAGTTTTTACGCATGATCTCTTGGGCCAAGCAAAAAAGTGGTGCCAAAATCGTGCTTGAAATCGATCCCCTAACTCTATCTTTCGCGAAACGGATGCAAGGGATCGATGTGATAATCCCGCTTGGCACCCTACCACCACCCTTTGATGTACATTGCGAGCTGATGAGTTTGCCCATGGCTCTCAATTTGAAGATGAGCGATCTGCCGGGCAAGATACCTTATTTAAGCGCTAATCCCGATCATATTCAGCGCTGGCGCAAACGACTAAATGAATTACCGCGTCCTTTGGTGGCTTTGGTCTGGGCTGGCAGACCCACGCCTGACCCCAACCGATCCTTACCGCTTGCCAGTCTGGCTCCGCTCGCCCTTGAAGGCCTTACTTATCTGTCTCTTCAAATAGGGCCAAAGGCAGTGGAAGCAAAGTCAGCCCCGGATGGCATGAAATTAATAGATTTAAGCCAAGAAATTATGGGTTTTGACGATACGGCCGCTATCCTCCAACTTGTTGATCTTCTTATCTCGATCGATAGTGCGCCTGTCCATCTTGCTGGGGCTATGGCCCGACCAACATGGGTTATGTTACAACATATTGCCGATTGGCGATGGTTCTTGGAAGGCGAGAATTCACCGTGGTATCCTTCTCTTCGTTTGTTTCGTCAAACCAAACAAGGAGAATGGGGAAGTGTTGCGGCATCAATTGCAGCGGAACTTTCTGTTTGGCGCAGTAAGCTTGGGTAACAACAGTGATAAAGTCATCAAAGATAATTCACCTAACCGTCTGCATGGTTGCGCTTCTTGTGACGGATTGCTCTTCCAAAAATGAGGCAGCGCTGTCTTTAACCCAGCCTGCCGGCTGGCAAACAGAAATACTGATGGCGGGCGATTTTGATCTGGCAACTATGCAGCCACAAGGTCGGCATGGCCAAACAATGTGGATATATATAGAGGGCGATGGCGCTGCCTATATCACCCCTTCGCGTCCATCTTCTGATCCAACGCCTATTGATCCGGTGGGACTACGTCTTGCCCTCGCACATCCAGGTTCTGGCCCGGTCGCTTATGTGGCGCGCCCGTGCCAATTTGTTTTGCCTTTGCATAACAGGGGCTGCGGTAAAGCTTACTGGACAAGTGCACGCTATTCACCTGAAGTGATAGACAGCACCAACAAGGCGATTGATATTCTTAAGGCAGAGGCGCAAGCCACACGCCTCATTCTGGTCGGCTATTCTGGCGGCGGTGCTTTGGCCGTTTTAGTTGCTGCTGAGCGACATGATGTTGCAGGGATCATTACCGTTGCAGGCAATTTGGATATTGCTTATTGGGCCCAGCGCAACAAGCTCTCACCCCTTAAGAATTCGCTTGATCCCGTCGATATGGCGGGAGCCGTGGCCACCATCCCTCAAGTACACTTTGTCGGCGGTAGAGATGATATCGTGGGACCGGATGTTGTCCAAACATACCTCAAACATTTACCAGCAAATACGCCGGCCTGGATGGTTGTGATGCCAAGTTATACGCATGACTGTTGTTGGGCAGATAAATGGGACTATCTTCTGCGTAGAACGGAAGAACTTCAGTATCCGCCCTTCAATACAGCATTCACGCCCAACTAATTCAGTTTGGACGTATTTTAATACTCTGCATGCAATCTTACGGCAAATATGTTGACCGGACCGCGATCCGAATTATAGGCGGGGTTGGCAATGAGTTGATAATCTGGTGACAACGAGACAAACTCAATGATTTTAATATCATAATAAGCCTCCAAAATCGCCTCCGGGGCATAATTAAGCTGGCCGTCGCCAATAATTAATCCAAGGCCGCCACGTTCAAGATATTTCTGCTGTTCGCTCGAAATGCCATTTACAACTCCCGCAAGTCCGACAACATCGTCCGGTCTGCCCCAGTCCGCGCCCTTTAAACTGATGCCAAGAGCCGCGCTTTCGTCAACTTGTGTAAAGGTCCAGTCTTCTGTTTGACCATTGTTCCAACTCAGTCGCGCAAAGGCCCCCAGACTATTATTCAACTGCTGTTCCATATTTAGAGCGGCGCCATATTTAGAGCTGCCATAATGGCGATCATTTATGAGATCTGTCGTAATATTACCCGGTTGATTGAGTGCGTCATCAAAATTTCCTGCTCGGTTGCGATTATAAAAAACGAGAAAGCGCGTTTTGCCGGGGTCGTCTCCTAAATTGTAACGCTCTTCCAATTCGACAACTTGTCCTTCATTGTCCAATCCGCGAAAGGCAAGGTCGCTTTCGTTAGGATTTCTGGGCTCCATAAATAGACCATAGCGCAAGGCCCAATCTTCTTGATTGAGCTCGAGAGCCACGCCATTTGTATAGCCTCGGGCATCTGCCGGATAATCCCAGGCAGCAGAATCCATAAGGCTCCAATTGAGAAATTGTGTACGTGGGTCATGACTATAACTATTGTCATCAAATATATCTGTGGCAGCGAAGATTCCGCCTGTGATGGTGAGACGTGATACGTCTTCTACATCCGCAAGTTGATTTTGATCGGGCTCAATTTTTTCTGTGGGTCCGCCAAAACCGATAACTTGCCGCATAAATAATCGCGCCGTGCCCTCCTCTATATCGTAACTACCAGACTTGCTGCCTTCGCCATTGGGAAACCCGGCAATACCCAGCGTGTGATTTAAGGCGACACCTTGGTACAACTCGGGATCATAATAAACGGCCGCGCCATCCCATAAACGTCGCCCTAAAAACAAGGTAGCTGTGGTGGTGTTTTTCCATTGTCCCTGCGTTGGCAGGCTATTTGTTCCACTGTAGGGAGCACTAAATGTCGGATAACCTTGATATATTTCGGTCGCTTGGGCATGTAGGCTCCAATCTTCCAGAACGGCGTCCGATGATTGATCGCTTGGTGCATTCTCCGGTGCTTTATCCGCTGGTGGCGAGGCCATATTTTGATCGTCAGCTAAGGCAGCTGAGCCGCACCCCACCGTTACTAGAAAGAAACCAAATATAAGCAGCGGTTTAAACATAACTGGCCACTCCTACCTACTCCCCACCAAAAAATTTATTTACCGGACATTGCTATTTGAACAACACGTACGACGAGCAAGCCGCAAGCACCAATGAGATAAGCGCGCAGGACAATCATCCATAACCTATTAAGCGGCGTTAATTTCATGGGTTTAAGCTCAGAGAGCGGCGGCATATGCCACCCTTCGCGTTGTGCCCGATGTGCCATGGGGTGCGACTGAGCTGAGCGTTTCGCTATTATTGCCACTAGGGCAACAACGACAGCAATAAGGCCGCCGCCCGCAAAAATATCAAGGATGGCATTAGCACTCATATCGGGATAAAGAACGGACGCGGTCAGAATAATCGAGAGCATCACAAGTATCGCAATAACGGCTCCCGTAAATAAGTTAAGTCTCTGCGTGTTCACCCACGGTCCCAACACCTCACGGTCATTACAGAGTAATAATAGGAATACTGTCGCACTTGGCAGAAGTATGCCAGCGAGAGTTTGCACGGCCTCGGTCAACAATCCAAGGGGACTACCGGGGATAAGAACAAGTGCGGCAGAAAGCGCAATGAGGCAACCGTAGATCGCATAAAATGACTTGGCCTGAATAGGTTTGTGATGCAGCGAATGTCGTAATGACAGCACGTCGCCTATGGCGTAGGCCGTGGAGAGCGAAACGGCTGCCGCCCCGATGATGCTAGCGTCGATGAGGGCCAGGGCAAATAGAACGGCCGGTACATGACCAACATATTTCTGCAATCCAGCCGAAATACCCCCAACATCAGAAAATTTTCCAAAATCGGCGGTGCCCATAAAGGCGGCGGCAGAAAAAGCCATCAAAGCAACGCCGCCGATGACGACAAGAATGATACCAAAGATAAGATCGACACGTTCGTAATTGACGAAACGAGAAGTAAGGCGTTTATCTATCACATAGCTTTGTTGAAAAAATAACTGCCAAGGCGCTACTGTCGTACCAACGATGGCAATGATGAGCAGAATAATGTCGCTTAGCTCGCCATTTTTTGGTAACTGCGGAAGAAAAAAATCATGCGCAATCTGTCCGACCGGCGGATGCTCAATGATAATAATCGGAATGAGTAAAAAACTGCCTACAACTAACATCATGGAAAATCGCTCAAAACGGCGAAAATTACCTGTACTTGCCGCTACAATAATAAGTAGGGCGGCTATAGAAATGCCCCAAAGCTTCGGTATACCGAGATAATCGAGGCCAAGACTGATACCGATAAATTCGGTGACGATAGTAAGACCGTTGAGAAGAAATAGATCAATGACACTAAAGGCACCCCAAAATTTGCCAAATCTTTCAAGGATTAATCGAGCGTGACCTACCCGCGAAACGGCGCCAAGACGCAAGACCATTTCTTGGTTTACATAAAGAACTGGGATGAGAAGCAACAATGTCCAAAGCAGCGTCGTGCCATAATTCTGGCCAGCCTGAGAATATGTTGCAAAAGCCCCCGCATCATTGTCGCCAACCATCACGATGAGGCCTGGCCCCAACACAGCCAACAGAGTACTTACATGCGCTCGCCATGTCCGACGCGGTCCCGTATCATCCTGCTGAATGGTGCCAAAAGCCCCCTGGATATGGCCAATATGAGCATCGTCCAATACAGCGCTGTTGTTCTTTACTTTGTTGATGTTTGATATGTCGTTCATGGCTCACCTCTCAATAGCCCCGATCAGGGCCAGAGGTGAGCGTAAGACAAACCTACGTGAAGCAGGCGCCCATGATCACCCCACCCTTGTGGCGAGGACAAATTCCGAAAATTTTTAAGCGCCTGATCTCTATCGTTTTCACAATATCTAGCCAGGCACTCGTACTATGGCACTCCATCTTTCTCTCTATCGTTAGTAACGCGACCACCAAATTGCTTTAAATTCGGCGCTCCGTTGGCACTTACACCCTGAATCAAAAGCCTGTCAACCCTAATATGCTCATGGATTTAAATTTTATTATCATTGCAACTTAGACGGAACAGAACTTGTCAATATCCCCCCCGGGGGGATAAAATAGAAATATGAAAAATAAACACCTCCATCGGACCCACCCCGAAATTATCAAGCGTCTGAAGCGTGCCGAAGGGCATCTTGCTAATGTCGTTGAAATGATCAGGTCAGGGCGAGACTGCCTTGAGATCGCCCAGCAACTTCATGCCGTCGAAAAAGCCATAGCCGGTGCAAAAAAGACGCTTGTTCATGATCATATCGACCACTGTCTTGAACACGCTATTGGTCGTGTTTCTCGTACGACAAAGGGCCGGCTAGACGAATTTAAAGAGATTACCAAATACCTATAGTTGGAATCTTCTTCAAAACTAATCTGTCCCAATAATGTGGACTGTGTAATGACCTTCGGCTCTGAAAAGCTCTTGTTAATAAGCGCTGTAGCAGGCGTCGGCATTCTGCATACAATGGTTCCCGATCATTGGTTACCAATTGCGCTTATGGCACGACAACGGCGCTGGTCAAGAGGCGAGACAATACGTACAGCCTTTCTGGCGAGCATAGGACATGTTCTCTCAACTCTTTTGGTCGGCGTCGTTGTCTGGTTTGCAGGTGTTGCTTTCGCACAACGTTTTGGATACCTGGCTGATAAAACCGCGAGTATCGCACTTTTTACCTTTGGCGGATGGATAGCTTTTGCTGCCTGGCGAGAACTGCAAAGACAGGATGATGGCATCCAGCATTCCATGCGTTCACATGCACATAATCACCAACACTGCCATCCTTCTAAAGATAAATCGCGCCTGCCCTTACTGCTTATTCTTGGCTCATCACCTATGGTTGAAGGTATTCCAGCATTTTTTGCGGCAGGAAAATATGGCCTCGGTTTAATTGCTGTTATGTCTGGCGTTTTCGCCTTGAGCACAATTGCGACGTATATTTTGTTGTGTTTCTCCTCAGCCGAAGGATTGCAGCGGCTGCATCTAGGTGCTCTCGAACGCTACGGCGAACTATTAAGTGGTTCTTTCATCGCTTTAATAGGGATAATATATTGGGTTTGGCCAATGCTTCCGGCTTGATTTTTTTAACCTCACAACCTCGCTACCCTCACGCTTGACAATCTACCGACGCGCTCAGTCTTTGGCATTGCGGGCTAATGAACGGGGATACGGTAACGTGACAGCCAATGGTCACATCGGCTGTATAAGTATTGAGCTCGTAAAAAATCCGTAAAAAACTTCGCTGTATCATTAACTTATACGAAGTAATCGGCGAGAATGCGCCAACGCCCCGAATACCTTTGGTTTGTCTCGTAACAATGAGTGAATCCATGTTTTTTCGTGCCATCTCGCTTGTTCTACTGTTTATCTGTTTCATCGCCAACAGCCCTGTGATGGCAGAAGATACAAACCCTCCTCCACCTTCTACAAACCTTGATGCCTTGGCAAATAATGCAGCGCCCGCAGCAGCACCGGCCAACTGTTCGGATAATCCTGATCCCTACGCCAACTACGCCTGTCTTGACAATTATCTTGGCGACAATGTCGCCACGCGTTTTATTAACTACTACAAACTCGAGATGGGTCATGCTGCGGCACCCGCTGATCCGAATGCTCCACCGGCCAGCCGCGAAGGATGGCCTGCAACACCACAGTCAACGCCGCCAATGCCGTTTACCGAATGGCCTTATGGAGCCACGACATCCATTGGTGTTACCCGGGCCAATTCGACGGACAGCCCATTCATGACAGCAATTGCCAACACATCTCCCGGCCAATGGATGCAAGACAATCATTTTCAAGTCTATGGTTGGGTTGATCCCGGTTTTAACGTCAGCACCAATGATGCAGGGCGGCGAGGTGCCAATGCTCCAATGGCGTATATGTATACGCCAGATACGGTGCAACTGGATCAAGCTGTCGTATATCTCGACCGCGTTCCCGACACTGTGCAGACAGATCACATAGACTGGGGCATGCGCATGTCTTTCCTGTACGGTGAGAACTACCGTTACACGACCGCCTATGGCATAACCAGTGACCAGCTTTTAAAGAACAATAACGTCAATGGTTATGACTTTCCCATGATGTACGGTGAATTATACATACCCTACATTGCCGAAGGACTGACCTTACGTCTCGGGCGTTATATTTCTATACCCGATATCGAAGCGCAGCTCGCCCCCAACAACTATATGTATTCCCATTCGATGACCTACAGTTTCGATAATTATACCAATGAGGGTTTGGTGGGCTCGCTCGCTGTCGCCAAAAATCTGATACTCCAGTTAGGCATCATTGACGGAACTGAAACAGCTGTCTGGAACATAGGCCAAACGAGGACCAATCCCGACCCAAATCCTTTGTATCCTGGCACAAAAATGTTCAGAGACCCGGGGGCCCAACCATCTGTTGTCGCTTGCGTGCGCTATACCTGGGACAATGGCAATGACAATATTTATCCCTGCATGGATGGCATCAATAATGGCGACTGGGGCTATAATAACTTGCAATGGTATGGCTTCACTTATTATCACAAGTTCAATGATGAGTGGCATATCTCCTTTGAGACCTACGACCTTTTCGAGAGAAATGTTCCCAACTTGAATAACCCCGTAGCAGCAGCGGCGATCGCCGGCGGAGGCACACCCTTCTCACCGCAATATATTGGCGTCAACGCTCCCAATGCCGCACAGTGCGATAAATCAACTGATCTCAGTTGCACCGCATCAGCGGTTGGCGCGGTTGCTTACATAAACTACCAATTCACGCCTCTCGATAATATATCGTTCCGCCCTGAATTTTATGACGACATGGAAGGACAGCGGACGGGTGTTAAAACCCGCTATGCCAATTTCGGGGTGGGCTGGCAACATTGGCTTTCACCGCAAATCGAGTTCCGACCAGAAGTCGACTACGACCGATCTATTGATAGACCAGCCTTCAACGGTGATCCCACGCTTGGGATTGCCCCTAGCAAAAGTTACACGGTGTTAGGAGCAATGGATGTCATCGTTCACTTCTAATGAAAAAAAGATTAGCGGGTCGTCATGCTCGATATAATTATGCTTGTCTTGGGTTTTGGTTCATTTGCACTACTTATAGGCTACACTTTTCTCTGCGACAAATTGTGAGGATCGATGTCGATTGATTTTATTCTTGGCGGAAGCGTGGCCTTGGTTCTGCTTGCCTATCTTGTTTATGCGCTCATACGACCCGAACGGTTTTAGGGGTAAGCGATGACTGTTAATGGATTTCTTCAAATAGCCCTATATTTTATCATCATAGCTGCCTTGACTAAGCCTCTTGGCAGCTACATGACGCGCGTTTTTGCTGGTGAGCGTACATTTTTATCACCGCTTTTGCTGCCTCTCGAAAATCTATTTTACAGAATCTCCGGCGTCGATCCCAAACGCGAACAGCGCTGGACTATTTATGTCATTGCCATGCTGCTGTTTAACTTTTTTGGGTTTCTGTTGCTGTATGTCATGGAGCGATTTCAGGCTGTCTTACCGCTCAACCCAGAAGGCATGAGCAATGTTGCTCCTGATTTAGCTTTTAACACAGCCGTAAGTTTTATTACGAACACGAACTGGCAGGCCTATGGTGGCGAAACGACCATGAGCTACCTCGTTCAAATGGCAGGATTGACGGTTCACAATTTTGTCTCTGCCGCAACGGGCATAGCTCTGGCGTTGGCATTTATTCGAGGCTTTGCTCGCAACTCAATCGATACGCTTGGAAATTTCTGGGTCGATTTGACGCGTTGCGTGCTCTACATATTGCTACCGATCTCTATCATCGCTGCACTTTTCCTCATATGGCAGGGTATACCACAAAACCTGGGCATGACCGTTGATGCAACGACGCTTGAAGGAGCCAAACAATCTATTGCCCAAGGTCCAGTTGCTTCCCAGATCGCTATAAAGATGCTTGGCACCAATGGCGGTGGTTTTTTTAATGCTAACGCTTCCCATCCTTTTGAAAATCCGACAGCACTTTCTAACTTATTTCAGATGATTTTGATGATTGCACTCAGCGCTGCTCTGACCAATGTATTTGGTCGTATGGTTGGCAATCAAATGCAGGGCTGGGCCTTATTCGGTGCCATGCTTATTTTGTCTGTTGTAGGTGTGCTTTTTATTTATGGAGCCGAGAGCGCCGGAAATCCAAATATCACAGCCTTTGGTGTCAATCAGGCAAGTAGCCCGCTTCAAACCGGTGGCAATATGGAGGGCAAGGAAGTTCGCTTTGGTCTTGCTAACACTGCGCTCTTTGCAACCCTGACGACGGACGCCTCTTGTGGAGCTGTGAATGCTATGCATGACAGTTTTACGCCGCTTGGGGGGCTCGTTCCGCTCTTCAATATTGAGTTGGGTGAAGTGATCTTTGGCGGTGTTGGCTCGGGTCTTTATGGCATGTTGCTTTTTGCGATTGTCGCCATGTTCATAGCTGGTTTAATGGTGGGAAGAACACCAGAATATGTTGGTAAGAAGCTGGAAGCACAAGAAGTAAAAATGACGATGCTAGCTCTTCTCGTTCTACCACTTTCAAATCTCGGCTTCACGGCATTGGCAACAGTTTTGCCTGCTGGTCTTGCGGGCATCGCCAACAACGGGCCGCATGGATTCACTGAAATTCTATATGCTTTCACATCAGCAACGGGCAATAACGGCAGCGCCTTTGCCGGCATCAACGCAAACACAATGTTCTACAATTTGACAACAGCTTTCGCGATGTTAATTGGGCGTTTTGCCATGATTATACCAATGATGGCCGTCGCAGGATCGTTAGCAAATAAAAAACTGGTGCCGCCATCATCCGGGACTTTCCCGACAGATAATGGCCTTTTTGTCGGTCTTCTCATCGGCGTCATCCTTATTGTCGGCGGTTTGACTTTCTTTCCAGTATTAGCACTCGGCCCCATTGTCGAACACACATTGATGCACGCTGGCACTTTGTTTTGAGGATTTTGCCATGAATATCGCTTCCCAACCCGTGCCCATTAGACACCCGAAGTCACCGACGACAGGCATGACGCGCCAGATTGTTGCAACGGCGGCAGTGGATGCGTTTTACAAGCTTAATCCGCGCACACTGATCAAAAATCCCGTGATGTTTACAGTTGAAATCGTGGCAGCGTTAACGACCTTTTTATTGGCGCGCGACGTTACCCAAGGCGGTGTTCATGTCGGTTTTACAATTCAAATTGTTGGCTGGCTATGGTTTACCGTAATATTTGCTAATTTTGCCGAGGCTGTCGCCGAAGGGCGTGGCAAAGCTCAAGCCGAAGCCCTCAAGCGTACGCGTACGACGGCGCGTGCTAAGAAGCTGCGCAAGCTAGATTCGCGTGCGTTCGAGTTAGTTTCTGCAATTACCCTAAAGCCCGGTGATTTAATTTTAGTTGAAGCGGGTGACATCATACCAGGCGATGGTGATGTTATCGAGGGTGCAGCTTCGATTGACGAGTCTGCTGTTACAGGAGAGTCGGCACCAGTTATCCGCGAAAGTGGAGGAGACCGCTCGGCTGTCACTGGAGGCACCGTTGTGCTTTCAGACTGGATCATAGTTAAAATTACGGCTGCTCAAGGCTCGAGCTTTCTTGATCGAATGATTGCGCTCGTCGAAGGCGCCGTACGTCAAAAAACGCCTAATGAAATTGCGCTAAATATTCTATTGGCCGGCTTGACAATAATCTTTGTGTTTGTTGTGACCACAATTCCCAATTTTGTTGCCTATGCTAAAGGAAGCATTACGGTTGTCGTTCTTGTTGCATTATTTGTGACGTTGATTCCGACAACGATCGGGGCCTTGCTATCCGCCATCGGCATAGCCGGAATGGATCGTCTGGTAAAATTTAATGTTCTCGCCATGTCGGGTCGTGCCGTTGAAGCAGCGGGCGATGTAAATACATTACTGCTCGACAAAACCGGTACGATTACACTCGGGAACCGACAAGCAACTGAGTTATTTCCCTTACCAGGCGTAAGTGAAAATGAACTTGCCGAAGCGGCGCAACTGGCTTCCCTAAGCGACGAAACTCCCGAGGGCCGCTCAATTCTAGCGCTGGTTAAAGGCAAATATCGTATTCAGCCAATAGTCGATGTGCCCAAAGACACCAAGTTTGTGCCATTTTCGGCCCACACACGCATGAGCGGTATTGATCTCGGCGGCATCTCAGTTCGCAAAGGGGCTGTAGATGCCGTGGTCAAGCATGTGGGTCAGCTCGTGGGCAATGCCAGGCTTCATATGCCGGCAGAACTTGAGCAGATTACGAGTAAAATCGCCCGTGCCGGCGGTACACCTTTGGCGGTTGCCAAGGACGATCGCATCCTTGGCGCCATTTACTTGAAAGACATCATCAAAGGCGGTATCCGCGAGCGCTTTGCTGAGCTGCGCCGCATGGGCATCCGCACAGTCATGATTACTGGCGATAACCCGCTTACGGCTGCTGCAATTGCGACCGAATCGGGCGTCGATGACTTTCTCGCCCAGGCAACACCCGAGGATAAGCTTCGCTTGATCCGCAATGAGCAGGCTAAAGGTAAATTGGTTGCCATGTGTGGCGACGGCACCAATGACGCACCCGCCTTAGCGCAAGCCGATGTTGGCGTTGCGATGCAAACCGGCACTCAGGCTGCACGAGAGGCTGGAAATATGATTGATCTCGACAGCGACCCCACGAAACTCATCGAAATCGTGATGATAGGTAAACAACTTCTTATAACCCGCGGGGCGCTAACAACATTTTCGATTGCAAACGATGTTGCTAAGTATTTTGCGATCATTCCTGCAATGTTTGCCGCATTTTACCCAAGCCTCAATATACTCAATGTCATGCACCTAGCAACACCGCAGAGCGCCATTCTCTCGGCAATTATTTTTAACGCACTCATTATTATCTTTCTTATCCCGCTCGCCTTACGTGGTGTGAGATATCGGCCTGAAAGTGCCTTTCGTCTGTTAAGTCGCAATTTACTTATCTATGGTGTCGGCGGAATTATCGTTCCTTTCGTCGGCATCAAGATTATCGATATTATCATTACATCCATCGGGCTTGCATGAGGATGCCATGGTGAACCAAATTCGCGCTGCCATTGTTTTTGTAGTTCTAATGACGCTGCTGACTGGCATTCTTTACCCTCTCGCCATAACCGGCATTGCCCAAGCGCTGCTTCCTTATCAAGCTAACGGTAGCCTTATAATTCAGAATGGCAAAATAATTGGCTCAAGCCTGATCGGTCAGGCATTTACATCCGATAAATATTTTTATGGACGCCCATCAGCCACAACGGCAACTGATCCTAATGATGCAACCAAAACAATCTCTGCTCCATACAATGCAGCCAATTCTGGTGGGTCTAATCTCGGCCCAACTAGTCAAACCCTGGTTGATGGCATCAAAGGCGCGGCTGAAAAGTTACACAGAGATAATAGTGGACCCATACCGGTTGATCTAGTTACCGCGTCTGGCAGTGGTCTCGATCCGGATATTACGCCGGCTGCGGCGCAATTTCAGATCCATCGCGTAGCCAAAGCGCGCAACTTAACTGACCAGCAAGTCGTGACGTTGGTTTCTAGATATACGGAATCCAGGGCTTTGGGTATTTTCGGCGAACCTGTCGTAAATGTGTTAAAATTGAACATGGCGCTCGATAATCTGAACAAACAATAGTGCCGTACGATGGCTCTTATATCGGTTTGTATCTTGTAAAGAGCACTTGTAAATATAGATATAACAACCATTACAGTTAATTAAAGTGGTTAGGCAATGTTGGCTAGCAACACAAAGCACCTTTATAGAAGACCAGACCCCGACAAGCTCCTCAATCAAATTGAAGCTGAAAAAAGAGGCGCGCGTCGTGGTAAACTAAAGATCTTCTTTGGCAGCTGTCCTGGCGTTGGCAAGACTTATGCCATGCTATTGGCAGCGCACGAACGGTATAAAGAAGGTATTGATGTCGTGGCCGGCATTGTTGAGTGCCATAAACGCCCGGAAACCGAAAAATTATTGGAGGGCTTGCCCGCTATTCCGCCGCTCATGATCGTTTATAGAGACATTAAACTCAAAGAACTTGATCTTGATATCGCTATAAAGCGTAAACCGGCTATTTTATTAGTTGACGAATTAGCACATACAAATGCCCCTAACCTTCGCCACCCCAAAAGATGGAATGATGTCGAAGAACTTTTGGATTCTGGAATCGATGTTTACACCACCCTAAATGTTCAACACATCGAAAGTCTGAGTGACGTCGTTGCCGGCGCAACTGGGATTTGGGTCAAAGAGACTGTTCCCGATTCAGTCTTCGACACAGCAGAAGATATCATTCTTATAGATATCAATATTGATGAATTGCTTAAGCGGTTAAAGGAAGGAAAAGTTTATATTGCGCCCGAAGTCAGAATTCGAGCGATGGAAAATTTTTTCAAGGAACGTAATTTGATAGCCTTGCGAGAAATTGCCTTGCGACGAACCGCCGAGCGTGTCGATGCTCAAATGCATGCCCTAACACCTGTGCAAGATACGCCTGATACCCAACCAGTATCGGATAAAATCATGGTCTGTATTGGGCCTGATCAGCTTTCATCCCAGCTGGTACGCACCGCCAAACGCATGGCGACATCGCTTAAGGCCCCCTGGACTGCCGTATATATAGAAAATTTACGGCACTATAGTTTGAACAAACATAGCCGTTTAGCTGCTCAGCAAGTAGCACAAATGGCCGAACGTATCGGCGGAAAATCAGCAACGATACAAGGTGACAATGTTGTTGATGAAATTATCGCCTACGCCAAGACCCACCACATCACCAAGATTATTATTGGTAAACCTATTAAGCCGCTGTGGAAAACTATTTTATATGGATCTCTTGCCGACAAAGTAATTCGGAAAAGCGACTATATCGACGTCTACGTCATCACGGGCGAAACAAAAGAAGAGGCAGAAGTTTTAGGTAGAAACGATTTGCGCGCCTTTAAACCCATGCTTTATTTTTGGTCAATCTTTACTGTATTCGCCTTAACTGTTTTGGGAATATCTCTTCATAACGTTATAACACCGATTGATCAGGCGTTGTTCTATCTAACAGGGGTTGTGTTTGTTGCTGCAAAATTCGGCCGAGGACCATCGTTGCTTTATTCGCTACTGAGCGTTAGCAGTTTTAATTTCTTTTTTATCCCACCCGTATACAGCTTCAATGTTTATGATCGCTCTTACTGGTTAACTTTTTTGGTCATGTTAATCACGAGCTTTGTGATCACCAGCCAAGCTTCACGCCTTCGGTTGCAAGCCATCTTCGCTCGTAAACGCGAGCGCGACACGCAGACTTTTTATGCACTGACAAAAGAATTAGCCTCAACCCGCGGTTGCGACGAAATATCAAAGGCTGCAACCAAGCACATAGCTGAAATGCTTAGTGTAGATGTCGCTATATGGCTGCCTGACAGTAACGACCAACTACGAGCCATTATTGGCGACCTGCCAAATGAAAGTGTAGTTAAGGAAGCCAGCGTTCTGCTGTGGTGCTTTGATAATGGTCAGATTGCAGGCCGGCTCACAGCTACAATGCCGAGTGCCGCTGGCCTTTATTTTCCTATGATAGCCACTTCGGGCATCTTAGGTGTTATGGGTATTAGTCCGGTTAAACTCGAGCGAGAATTTTCCACTGAAGAAATTGCCTCTCTTGAGACCTGCGCTAGCTTGCTAGCCTCGGCTATAGAGCGAGCTAATACAGCGGATATAGCAGAGCAATCCAAAGTAGAAGCTGAGCGAGAGAAATTACGCACGACATTACTGAGCTCCGTTTCCCACGATCTACGCACACCATTGGCCTCCATTACCGGCGCTTCAAGCACAATTGTAGCTGATATTGATCAGTTGCCGCGTGAGACAATTCGCGATCTCGTGCGTTCAATTAACATGGAAGCGGAAAGACTTTCGCATATTGTAACTAACCTTTTAGAAGTAACCCGGCTTGAGTCTGGTACTGTACAATTGAATAAGCAGCCTTATTTTATAGAAGAGCTAATTGGATCGGCATTGGCACGACTAGAATTGGTTTTGTCGCGCCATGAAGTTCTGCCGAAAAGCGAAGCCGATCTACCCCTCGTACAGGCCGATGGCGTGTTAATCGAACAAGTATTGATAAATCTTCTCGAAAACGCTGCCCGCTATACACCGGCTGGTAGCACAATCTCGGTTTCCGCCGTCAGAAATGGGGCTAATATTCTTGTGAGTGTAGCCGATAACGGCCCCGGCATCCCCGCTGGTAATGAAAAGAAGATATTCGATAAGTTCTATAGTATTAGTCAAAATACAGCACAAAAGGGAACCGGTCTTGGCCTAGCGATTTGTGCCGGTATTATCAAGGTTCACGCTGGTGAGATATGGGCAGAAAACAGAACACCCAAGGGTGCTTGTTTCTATTTTTCTTTGCCAATTTCCAACGATGCCACAAAGGATATAAAGTATGTCGGGAACAACTGACACATCCGTACTGATTATTGAAGACGAACCTGAGATTAGGAAGTTTCTCAAGGCAATTCTCATCAATCATCATTTTAAACCTTCTTTTGCAGAAACGGCAAAAGAAGGCATCAAGCTAATTAAACTTCATCCGCCTGAGGCCATAATTCTGGATTTAGGATTGCCCGACTTGGACGGTCTTGAAGTCATAAAGGAAATACGCCAATGGAGTGCGATCCCAATTATCGTTCTATCCGCACGAGGTCAGGAGCGAGATAAAGTAATGGCGCTTGAATCTGGCGCCGATGATTATCTTACCAAACCCTTCGGTTCGGCAGAATTGCTGGCCCGCCTCAAAGTGACGCAACGACATATTCGTCACGCCATTTCGGATCATTTGCCAATATTTGAAAATGGAAATATTCGAATTGACCTCGAGAAGCGTCACGTTTTTGTAAGCAATGATGAAATTGATTTAACGCCCACCGAATACAAAATGCTCTGTATTCTTGCCAAACACGTCGGCAAGGTTGTTACCTATCAACAGCTCTTGAGAGAAGTATGGGGCAAAAATGCTGAGGAGAATAATCACTATTTACGCATCTACGCCCAACATCTACGCCGTAAACTTGCTGATGACCCCATGATGCCCAAATATATCATCACCGAAGCAGGAGTGGGTTATCGAATGAAGGCTCTGTAGACCGTGATGAGCTATGCGACTAAGGAATCGCGCACGTTTTTTAGCAAAAATTGAAACGGCTAACCCCATTCTAGCTTTATAAACCCTTTGAATACACATTTGGATTAAAGTTAATTTTATTTTGGTGGGTTAGTTCCTAACAGATTTAAGTATTTGGAATTGTGTCGTTGACATAATTCTTTTCAGTTCATAGCTTTTGTTCTTGCGAAGAATATTCGTGCTTATATTTTTTCACGAAGGGAATGGTCATGACCAGTTGGGCAACTCATAAGATTGCATTTACATTGTCGATTATATTAAGCACAGCGCTGATATCTTTTGTGCCAAGCGCTAATGCTGCAACTTATGACTGGGATTTTACGAGCACTTCATCGGGTCTGTCCGCTTCTGGTGAGTTTACGGTAAATGCCAGTGATGACGTGACTTCGCTTTCCGGTAATGTCGGTGGACAAGCAATCACTTTTTATACCAACCCAAACTTTCCTAGTACGGCTACATATCATGGAGTTCCCAACACAGGCGGTGCTGACTACATTTATGACGATTACTTCAATTACGCCACAAACGCTGTGAGTATCTACGGCATCTTGATGAGTGTGGGTTCAGGGACAAATGAAGTTTTCTACGATCTTTCTGTAGATAATGGACCTCCCAGTTCGAGCGCGGATCTGTTTTCTATCACCAAAAGCGGAGACTACGTTACAGACGAAGGAACTCTCTCTTCAAACCTTGTCGCTACCCCGCTACCGTCAAGCTGGAGCCTAATGTTCTCTAGCCTTATCTGTCTTGGTCTCTTCGCTTATCGCAGGAAAAAGCTGGGACAGCAAGGATCTCACAGACAGACATCCAAAACGTCTGACTGAAGCTTGGGATAAGTTATTTGACGATAACGCTTCAGCTTTTAAATTGACGATTGAACTATTTGCAAAACATCTCGGTTGGGTGTGACAATGGGCCATGGTGAAGAGCTCAAATAGCCAATGGTTCATATATCTGCTGGAATGCACCAACGGCAAGCTTTACACTGGCATAACTACTGATCTTGAAGAGCGATTCAAAAGGCATGTCTCAGGCCGAGGCGCCAAATTCACGAAGATTAATCGCCCGCGACACATAATAGCCGCCAAACCGTGTAAAGACCTTTCTGAAGCCAGTAAACTGGAGTGGAGGATTAAACGTCTTACACGGGCAAAAAAATTCTTAATGGCCTCGCAATGGCCAATGAAAGAAGGTTTGCCAAAACTCGCTTTGTGCCCGACAAGTGGTTTGGAAAAGTAAAATTTTTGCAAGTTAATCCCAGACTACTTGAACGAAAAAAACACTATAAAAAATGCGGCATCAATTATACTCAAGACACTGGCTGGAAAAATAATTGGCGGAGAGGGTGGGATTCGAACCCACGGTAGGGGGTTACCCTACAACGGTTTTCGAGACCGCCGCATTCGACCGCTCTGCCACCTCTCCGTGCGTTGAAAATAAACAGTTTTTTGGGCTTGGGGGCAAGTGAAAAGCCTTTTTGCCCCCCAAATGACGATGCCCCTCTTTCCGAATTATCAGAACTACTCGCAGTTACAGCAAAAACTCTTTCAGGAGGCCATGTCGGACTTAGAATTGAACTTGCTGATGGTTATTAAGCACTGAAGCTCTGGCCACCGTTTGTTTTTTGAAATAAGATTCGAATACGTTCGTTCTGAATAGCCCAAATAGTGACCCAAATTTTTGGAAATTAACCAGCACAAACATCAACTTATCCATGTTTTTAATTCGAATTGGCGATGGGGTCAGAAATGTTCAAGTTTTCCGCCTACTGCTTAACCCCCCCCTTCAATTGTAACGGGGTATTGGTAATACCTTGAAATCAGAACATAAAATTCGAAAGCATGCTGTCAGAAAAGAAGAGGTCATACTCTTATCCTTATACCCCCGTAATCCCTCAGGCTGTTTTGCAGCATATTGAAAAATAAGATCAGCTGGCTGATCGGTCTTGTTCAAAACACTACCCAAGCTTCGGGCCTTGGTTTGATCTTGCTCTCATGGCAGAACGGAAGGCGCCATTGAGTTTTTCGGCTGCATCGTTTTGCATTGTGTCCGTAACATGAGAATAAAGATCAAGCGTCGTCGTGATAGTGCTGTGCCCCAGCCGCTCTTGAGCGATTTTGGGGTGTACCCCTTCCTTTAATAACTGCGTTGCGTGAGAATGCCGCAAGTCGTGAAATCTCACAGTTGGAATATTTGGTGCATCTTTGATCGCAGCTCTAAACTCTCCCGTTAAACTGTCGGGCTTTCTGACACCACCATCCCAACTGCGGCCACAGACAAACGTATCTTCTGTTGCCCCTACTCCCAGTTCAGATAATTCCTGAGCCTGTTTTTCTTTCCATGCCCTCAGTTCTTCTACGGCATAATCCGGCAACATCACGGCTCTGGTTTTTTCAGTCTTAGGGGCTTTAAAGCGAATATTACTTTTTACCTGCTCAACGCTTTCAACAACACGAACCGTCTTCTTCTCAAAATCTACATTCTTCCATCGAAGTGCGACGATCTCGCCACGCCTCATCCCTGTGGCTAGCGTTGGCAAAATTCTTTAATGCGATAAATTTCTTTATCCATATCGTTCTCCTAGGTTTACCTGCGAAACAAAAAACGCCCATTCCGATGGGAAGGGCGTTAGACCTGAAAAGCAGCGATTGACGTACTTCGCTGAATAATGGGAAGAAATTTCAGATTAAGGATATGCCTGCGTGCCGTTCCTTGGTTCGCTGGCATTCTTTCGGCGCGAGCGGCAGAGCGAGCGGCGTTGCGGTAGTTTAATTACTAAGGTTTTCGGTGACCTAACTGAACTATTTAGGCTATCTGAAACTCTGGTGCGATAGGAACTTTAGCTGCATTGGCACTTCTCATTCTTCCATAACCAACGATTTCCAATGGCCGGCGGGCGGCATTGACGGCTTTGACATACACACCCGTATCGTTGCTGACCTTGCTCAACATATCTTCGACGAACGATTTATAGTTGCGAAGAAGCCGTCGATCCAGATTGCGGTCTTCTGATAAGTGGGCAAAATCGAAAGGATTATACCATTTGCCGCGAACACCCTTCATCCAAACCAAGGTTTTAAACAAAGGACGCGCTACTGACTCAGGGACAGGAATTTTACCCTTCAAAAAGCCCTGCAAAACCGGCGGGGCTAATCTGTGCGTAACCTTATATCCGGGCTCAAATTGCTTATCCAAACCTTCCCTAAAGTTATCCTGCAGATAAAGTCGTGCAACTTCGAACTCATCTTTAGAATACATGACATGGAACAAGCCTTCCGCAACTGCCGCTGTTAGACGTTGATTTTCGGTACGACCTAGCTCTATGTCTTTTTCGCGTACACGCTCGACAGTCGTGCGATAGTAATCTGCGTAAGCGGCATCCTGAAAAGCTTCCAATAATTTGGCGCGAATCTCTATTTTTTCATCCAGAGTTTTTGCCAAAAGTCTTTCCGGTGTAACGACTTTAGAGAGTGCATCGGCTATTTCGGGTTGTTGGGCGCACCGACGACCCCATTCAAATGCCATTAAATTCTGTTCTACGGCAGCCCCGTTCAAGGTAATAGCTGCTGTAATTGATTCCTGTTTCAGTGGTATCAAGCCTAATTGGAAAGCATATCCCAACATGACCATATTGGCCCCAAGTGCGGAGCCTGTAAGGGCTTGGCTAACAGCAGATGCATTGAAAGCGAGGAATTGGCCATCGGCTGTATTTTCCTTAATCTTGTCTAAGATTTCCTGATCCCTAAAGCGCAAAGCAGCGTTACGTTTGGCCTGAATAACAGGATCGATGCCTGTATTAGCAATGACAATAGTATCAGGGCCAATTTTGCTGAGCATCCCTGGAGCTGCCGCATGAATAGCGTCACACGCTAAGACAAGATTGGCATTACCCGCTGAAATTCTTGATGCGTGCATACCTTTGGAGTTTTCTGTTCCCAACACATAATAGCTGGCAACGGGGCCGCCTTTTTGAGCCAGCCCGGCGGCATCATGGCCGACGCACGTTAATTGTTCATTCTGACCTTGGTTTTGAATATATGTTGCCCATCCCAAAATGCGTCCTACAAGCGTTGGTCCTTGTCCACCAATACCCGGGGTTAGCACGCCATAATGATCATTGAGTGCTGAAGCTTCTGGTTTCCCAAGTTCCAGAAGTCGAATATTTGCATCCCGCATAAGCTGCTGAGGATCAAAGCGCCGCAATTTGCCTTGCACTTGATTCAAGGCCGGACAAAAACCTTTCAAGCAAGAGAGATCAACATTGCAAATTGTTGGGTTAACTTGGGACTTACTACCCAACTCAGTTTGGACAAACTGAACGGCAGAGCAGCCGCCTGAAGTTGTTGAGCAATCACCGCAACCTTCGCATGCATCTTCGTTTATATAGACGCGTGTATCGGGAGCTTCAGAAATTCCACGTGCGCGGGCGCGGCGGTTTTCGGTGGCGCAGGCTTTATCCGCGATGAGGCCCGTTATGCCTTCGGCCTCTCTCAAGCGGAGTTTTTCAGCCTGAATTTGGTGATACTCAACTATTTTGACTTCAAAACCTCGGGGCAAGACTTCAGAAAGCCTACGCTTCATAGCTCGCCGATATGATTTATCGCCGTTGGTTGCAATGACGATGTCTTTCACGCCGGTAGCATGAAGTTCTTGCGCTATTTCCACCGGCCCTGCGTGATTGGGAAGGCCCTGCCCTCCTGTCATGGCTATAACGCCATTATATAGGATTTCGTAAGTCATATTAATTGGCAGGCCCATTTTATAGGCATGCATTGCTGAACGTATAGCCAGAAGTCCGGAATGGAAGAAAGTGCCATCACCCATCAATTGAACGGCATGAGATATGCTGCTGTAGGGTGCCTCTCCGACCCAACCGCATTCTCCACCCATGGGGGGATAAGTTTCAGTGCGTGGATCGCTATGTGATAGCTGTTTTATTTTTAAAGCGCTGCAACTTGTTGCACCCATATTTCGGCTGCCCTCAAGCGATAACGTCGAAAGAGAGTGGGGACATCCCGGGCAAACATCGGGTATGCGAGGGAAAATAGCGTCTTTTTTTGTTTCTTCAACGAGCCTCTCTATGTATTTTGCGCGCGTCCTGATATCTGAATCTTCTCGATAAGATAAAATGCGGGAGGCAATAGCCAAGGCTACAATCGATGGGTCATGCGCTTCCGGTATCAGCAGCGTCTTCCCGTCGGAATCTTTTCTGCCAATTATGCTAGGATAGGAGCCATCTTGTCCGTACAGCTTCGCTCTTAAATTTTGCTCTGTCAGGTCGTGTAGTTCTTCAACAACGAGAATTTCTTTTAATCCCTTGGCAAAGGAAGCAGCCGTTTGCCTGCTTATCAATGTCGGCGCGGCTGTTTTGAGAAGGCGAATGCCTAGCTGCTCGGCCTTTTCTTCATTAATGCCGAGATCGTAAAGCGCCTGTCTTACATGGGCATAAGACACGCCGGGAGCGACAATGCCTAATTGCGGCCTGGTTTCAGCTCTCCAGCCTTCTGGCGAATAATTGAGGTAGTTCGCGTCGACAAAAGCTTCGGCTGCCGCCAGTCTTTGTGGCAGCAATCTCCCTTGATCGTGGCGTGTATGGTTCGGATCAAAGTTCAAACCGCCATCAGGTATTTTATGATCCACCGGAATGACAACGTGCGTGTTATTCAAACGATCAAGATCAGTTATCCCCCAATCCTCGCCAAGTTCCGATGTTACGGGAACCGCAGCCCAACATCCTGCATAGCGCGATAGCTGAGCAGCAATGGTAATATATTGCGCAAATTCGCCAACATAAGAAGGCGCTAGAACCGCCAAACCAGCTGCTTGTAACATTGGCTCAGACTTTGCCCATGTAGCAGTTGATAATCCTGCGGGATCATCGCCTACGACAAGAACAACTCCGCCATTAGCAGTAGAGCCGTCCGCGTTGCCTTGTGTCGTGTAATCCCAAGTCTGATTTAAGCCTGGTGCTTTAACAACAATAATTGAAGTTATGCCATCTTCCTTGTCTTGTTGTCTTGCACCGATCTGTTGTGTTCCACGAGCAAAATTGACTGCCGCCCCTTCATTGTTGGCTTGAAAAAAATCAACACCAAGCTCCGTAAGCAGACCCGTATTTTTTGCTCCTTCCGACATGGTGCCGGCCAAAGGGCTACCAGGATAACCACTGACAAAAACGCGCGTCTTTTTTCGTGCTATTTGATCAAGCCGCTCAAGAGCCAGAGCTGCGATAAGCGGGGCTTGTGCACCCGTCGCAAGAACACTGCCTGAAACTTTTAAATAGGGGTCTCTTAAAGTAACGCCATCCATAATCATTTCTCTTTCCAATTTCTTTCAAATACCGATTTATCCTGCCGCTACCTGACCGGGCCTCGCCGACGCATCGCATGCATTCAATGGCCGATGAGGAAAACGTACCAAACCAGGAGTGAGAGGATTAGAAGAAACAATATCACTGATTGCAAAAAGGAAATCGCGCACTTGATAATTTGCCGCTCTCCCGGTGAATGAAATTTCTTCCAGAGGTTTTCCAACCGTAAACACAACGCCACCGATCTCAGCGGTTGCTACTTTTCTACCTTGCACCTGAGCCGGATTTTTGGCCGGTTCTTTAAAGATTTTTTGTTCTATAGATTCTATGATTAGCCCTGAGTCAGTCACCCTTAGATGAAGCACACACTCCGTAATCCTCTGGAACGTTTCTGGATGAGCACAACAAATGTCACCAAATCGAGTGATATAAGCCCGATTGTCGTTGCCGCCATATGTTGCATATAATTCATTAGCTGTAGCTTCGCCAATAACGACGGAAATATTTTCGATAGATTGACTCATAAAATATATATCCTCAAATGTACTAATTCTCACGTGCTTGAATACATGGGCATGAGCCTATGCTCGAAATTACGTCGTCGCAATAGTTACATGAGAAAGATGGGTTTACCCAGATAAGGTAATTGTCAGATGCCGATCGATCTTAACCAATTTTGATTTCCTTTTTTTCCCATAAAAACGTAGGCAGCAACCGGTGGTAAGCAATTAAATTTCCAGTGAATCTGTCTGGAGATAAATTCCATACTCCGCCAACACATCATCGCGCCCATTTTCCCAAGCCCATGCCAGCAGTTCGGCTGTTTCCCATTCGGGGCGGCGGAAGGGCATTTTTTCGGAGTCCGGGATATTCTCATATCGTTTTTTTCTATGCCTTATGATTGGTTTATGTGGTTGTGGCTTTGAACGCACTTGATTGGGTTTTGGGGGGAGCGCCCCAGCGCTTTTGAGTGTTTGATATCGACCAAAATATTTAGATTTTCTGCCTGATTGAATAATGGCGGCCCATATCCGCTTGACGCGTCGTGGCATCGGGCATTTGAGACCAAGCTCCTTTTCCATCTCCCGCGCGGCTTGTTTGGACTTCTTCCAGTGATGCCCGGGCCATACGGCTTTGCCGGTGGCAAGGCTGACCCGGTTCCACATGACATGAAAGTGCTGTCGTTCGTCTTTGATATGCTCGACGATGACGCGTTGGTGGTTGCCGGACTTGTATCCGTACTTTTCTTCGCAACGCTCAACGATTTTTAGCACCTGCTCATCCGTCAGACGCTCATCCTTAAACGGATTGATGCTGATATGATGCAAGGGCTTTTTGACCCTGCTAGTGCTGGCCACTGTCCACATATTGTGGAATGCCTCGTCGAGGCTTATCGATGACGATGCAAAATGCATGGCTATCGCAACTGAAGAAATCAGAGCCTATTTAAAAGATAAAAATGAAACAAGTCGCAGCTATGATGATCCGGCTATCAGTCATGCAAAAAGGACATGGCTTCCCAGTGAGAACCGTCAACTCATAGAATTGTATGCCCAAGGCAAAGGCGGCCATGAGATCGCTAAGTTAATGTGCCGTCCATTTCGTGGTGTTTGCGCACGTCTGGTGAGGCTGGGCATCGTTTCCGATAGAGCTTCAGTACGAGAATGATTGAGCCATCATGACGACGCATCAATTCCAATCATATCCAGAAGTATAGCAGATTTTGTTGCATTTGTTGCACGCAAAAATGTTGCATGATGTTGCACGATGTTTCAAAGACTTGCTTCTTGCATTTACCTTTTGAAAACCATATGCAATTTCCCTAAGCCTAATGTTTATTATGCCAGAAACCGTGCACTTTGTTCACAACAAAAGTGTTCGGCGTTTTTACCAGTCTTCTCAAGGAATTGTTTGTTCATTCTGCAAGACTGAAGGATAAACGTACGTTCTGACCAGAGTTTGAAGACTTCCGAAGTCGCTTTTCAGCACATCATTCAAGCGCACGTTCCGCCATCATAGCCAGAATTGTCTCATTTTTTGTTTCCTTTGTGTACAACAAAAGTGTTTCCCTGATTTATTAAATTCTTCAGATGCTTGCTTGTGTACATAAAATTTTATCGATTCAAAATTTACTTATGACTAACTATTTCGAACGCTTCATGTGTCCCCATACACAACTAACTACACTTCTGTTTTTGCCTCCCAAATTGCCCCCCAAACTTCGAAACACTGGGGGATAACAGTGAACAACAGAAAACAAGTTTTATCAAAAAATGGCTCTAAGGCTTGCGTTCATAGGCATTGGCGAACAATAAAAAACATGCGGTCTCATTTTTCGAGACCGCCGCATTCGACCACTCAGCCACCTCTCCGCATGTTGAAAATAAACAGTTTTTTCGGCCTCAGAGCAAGCAAAAAGCCTGTTTGCCGCCCCAACTATATCCCATCAATCCATGGCTGTAGTTTTGGCGCCCTCAGTATAAGGACGCCGATATCTTTTAGGCGACTTTCTTAACGGTTTCCACGAGTTGCGTTTCCGCCGATTGCATTGCGTTCTTGGCCGCGCCCTCACCCATTGCAACACCTTCGGCGCGGATGAATGAAACATCATGCAATCCGATAAAACCGAGAACAGCTTTCAGATAGGTTTCTTGATAATCCATCATCTTCATCGGTCCATCAGAATAAACACCACCGCGGGACGAGACGATGATAACTTTCTTACCGGAAGGAAGCAGGCTTTCTGGCCCTGTAGCACCATATTTGAATGTGCGTCCAGCGCGAACAATATGATCGATCCACGCTTTCAACGAAGATGGAATGCCAAAATTCCACATCGGCGTTCCTATGATGATGACGTCAGCGCCTACGAGCTCATCTACGGCCTGTTCAGATAATTTTATAGCTTCTGTGAGAGCGCTGTCGCGCTTATCCGGTTGTGTAAAAAACGCGCCAATGACGTTGCCACTCAAATGCGGAAGTGGGTGAACACCCAAATCTCGTGTGATAACTTTGCTATCTGGATACTTGGCTCTTAACTCGGCCTGCACCTTCGCCGTCAGTTTGCGGGATACAGAACGCTCGCCAAGAGGACTGCTATCGATGTGTAAGATGGTATGGGGCATGGTGTTTTCTCCATTGGTTGTAAATATATACTAAATAATATATGATTACTTAGTCGAACAGAAGAAGGCACAATAATTTCAGTTAGTTACTTGGAGGTAAGTTATGAAAAAAGACCTGAGAAAGGCCAATGAACATACCATCGGCGGACATAATTGCTGTCCTATAAAAGACCTTCTGACACGCATCGGGGATAAATGGAGTATGCTCTTGATTGTGACGCTGGCCAGAGCGCCTGACCATCGGCTGCGTTTTTCCGAGATAATGAGGGAAGTCGGCGGCATCTCCCAAAGAATGCTGACTACGACGCTGCGTTATCTTGAGCGTGATGGCATCGTGAAACGCCATCTTTATCCTGAAGTCCCGCCGCGCGTTGAATATACCTTGACCGAACGCGGCCTCGGCTTGTTAGTTCCCGTCACAGATCTTGTTGCGTGGATCGAAAGCGAGTGGCCGGATATTGAGAAATCACGGCAGAAGTACGATGAAAGAAAGCTTTCTGACAAAATCAACTAGGAATTTCCCAAGGTATGACCTCGCCTGTTGCAAAATGATGTTTTACAGCGTCCGCAATACGTAACATTTCTTCAAAGTCGCGCGGCACTAGTCGATCTGCATGATATTCGAATAGCAACTGGCCATCCGGCATCAGCACGCCCGTCGTATGAAATTGCAAGCCCTCCCGTATAGCTAAAGTCATTCCATCATGTTTAGGCCATTCTTGTTCACCGGATAAAAACGGAAACGACAGTTTTGGTCGGCCCTGATTATCTCGCGGTAACATCGCCCACTGCGGGTGGTCTAGGTCGGTATCGACGCTCTGAGCAACGATATAATAGCCCAATTGATGAAGTTTTTCTGCGACTTGCTCTACGAGCATAATTTGTTGGATCGGCGCGGTTGGCGCTCTTCTAGGATCTTGGAATATCTTAATGGCATCTAGTAACCTATCAATGTTCCGTCCAACAGCTGTATCGTGGCGCAGCTGAAATATCACCTTATTCTCACGGTCAACAATGATCGTCGCAGCCTCTGGCATTGCCTCGGCTACGAGAACATCAAATTGTCGTGCTACACTGCGCGTCATATCGGCGACCATTGGGAATCCAAGCTGGCCTATACCATCCTGTGCACGCGGCGCTTGCTGCCATGTGCGGTGGGCCAGATGTGAGTCGCAACTTATAGCAATGACATTGACGCCTAGATTGCCAAAAATATTTAAACGTTTTTGGATCGATAGCAGCTCAGTCAGTGAAATGTAATTGAAATCAAGTGGAAAGAAAAAGATTACACCATATTTACCTGCAAAATATTCACTTAAACGAAATGCATTAGAAAATTTTCCGTCTGACAAGAGCGCTGGAGCTACAAAGTCGGGGCAATCTTTCTGAATAAGATATTTCATGACATGCAACTCTTTGTTGGTTAGTGGGTCGGCGCCGGGGTTGGTATTCCTATAAACATCGAGACAAGGCTATGATTCATATTGGGGTAGCGAACTGTTATTCCTTTCGTAGTGTTCAGTCCTTTGAAATTAGTATTATCTAGCAATGCCACTGCAATATCATGTGCAGGATCAATACTAACCGAATAACTCGATTGAAATATTTGACCGCTGTTTGGCAAGTTATTTCTTGTCGCGTACGTAGTAGGAATGCTCGATGTCATGATCGAATACAACCTATCACTGATAGGGGGCATAACTAATGGCACGCCTTGAATATTATATGTAATGGCATACGGATCTTGCGTATTTATATAAGTCGGATTTGTTTGCATCAACGCCTGGTACTGATGGGGCACTGTTATGTGCTCACCTATAATGAAGTGGCTGGTAACGTGTTCTGATTTGACAAGGATCTGCGATTTATCGCTCGATATTTTTTCATCAAACTTAACATCAGCAACTTCTAATCTTCCATCTTTTGCAACTTTTACGCGATGATCGATTACGTTAGCCACTCTTTCAAACTCAATTTTTTCACTTTTATGTTCTCCATCATTTTGATTTCCTTTTTTTTCAGTGTTTGGTTCAGATAAGTTTTTGGTCTTTTCTTCCCGCTTCTTGGGTTTCAGATCTTCGAGTTCTTCAGACTTAGATTTGTTTTTTGGTTCACCACTTATCTCTACTTCTTGCTTGTTGCCTCCCGCTTTTTCGGCCTCTGATATTTCTGTGGGCTTATTTTCTTTAAGTTCTCTTTCCAATGTTTCGGAATCTTCTTTTGCTTCCGTTGCTTCTGGTGTCTCGGTGTCGACTTCTTCTTGTTTTTTGCTTACCTCAGTTCCTTCCGTTTCCTCGTCTTTTCTGCCTTCTTCAGATTCTTTTTCCCCGCCTTCTTCGTCTGCTTCTGGTTTTTCGGACTCTTTGCTTTCCTCGGATTCTTCAGATTCTTTGTCTTGACCCTCGCCCTCTTCACCTTCCTCCTTTTCCTCGGGTTCTTCCGGCTCTTCAGACTCCTCGCCCTCTTCACCTTCTTCCTTTTCCTCGGGCTCCTCGGATTCCCCACCCTCTTCGCCTTCCTCCTTTTCCTCAGGTTCTTCCGGCTCTTCAGACTCCTCGCCCTCTTCACCTTCTTCCGTTTCCTCAGGTTCTTCCGGTTCCTCGGATTCTTTACCCTCTTCACCTTCTTCCGTTTCCTCGGGTTCTTCCGGCTCTTCAGACTCCTCGCCCTCTTCACCTTCTTCCTTTTCCTCGGGCTCCTCGGATTCCCCACCCTCTTCGCCTTCCTCCTTTTCCTCAGGTTCTTCCGGCTCTTCAGACTCCTCGCCCTCTTCACCTTCTTCCTTTTCCTCGGGCTCCTCGGATTCCCCACCCTCTTCGCCTTCCTCCTTTTCCTCAGGTTCTTCCGGCTCTTCAGACTCCTCGCCCTCTTCACCTTCTTCCTTTTCCTCGGGCTCCTCGGATTCCCCACCCTCTTCGCCTTCCTCCTTTTCCTCAGGTTCTTCCGGCTCTTCAGACTCCTCGCCCTCTTCACCTTCTTCCGTTTCCTCAGGTTCTTCCGGTTCCTCGGATTCTTTACCCTCTTCACCTTCTTCCGTTTCCTCGGGCTCTTCCGGTTTTTCAGACTCCTCGCCCTCTTCACCTTCCTCCTTTTCCTCGGGTTCTTCCGGCTCTTCAGACTCCTCGCCCTCTTCACCTTCTTCCTTTTCCTCGGGCTCCTCGGATTCCCCACCCTCTTCACCTTCCTCCTTTTCCTCAGGTTCTTCCGGTTCCTCGGATTCTTTACCCTCTTCACCTTCTTCCACCGAATATTCGAAAGATGTCCCTTCTTCAAACTCTTCCAATTCCTCAGCTTCTTTAGTGTCCAAGTCAAACTCGATGAATTCAATATCCATTACCTTCGCAAGAAGCTGAGGGCTGATCTCACTCGCGCCTGCATATTCTTTTTCGGAAAGTTCGCGTTTGTAATCTTCTAGCCTGGCCAAAAACGCGAGATCACGAGTTGCACGATCTTCGTGTTCTATTTCTTCAAATGCAGAAACATCGAGATCAACAAATAATGCATTCTCGCTTAACTTTGAACGTTGGCCATTCATTCGAAAAATCGCCCAGCCATCTTCACTAGGAAGAGTGTCATAAATTAATCGCAGTCCTGAGTGTGGCAAGAACGGCTGCAAGGGTTCGAAAACAGCATGAATACTGAAAAGAAGTTCAGACGCATGATTGCTTTCGGCATATATGTGCGCCAATTCAACGAGATCATGGATTAGAAATTCTCGCCTAATAATAAATTGTTTTTCTCCTGGTGCCTTCAGATAAGACAAGAGAGCGGTCTTAATTTCATGCGGTTTAAGAGTCAGCGAAGTGACATGGTCGCTACGCACGGCTTTAATATAATGTAAGGCTGTATCGAAACCGTGGGGAACTAGACGCAAAAAAGTCATGCCCTGAATTTGATCCAGAGTTTGAGCGCCCATCTCAAAGACGCGCTTTAATGCCTTTTCTTTATCAATATCGGACACGACTTCACCGGTTATGTTTAAATCTGACACATTATTCGACGACCTAAACACCACAGCTTTATTAAGTTTTATTGCAAAAATGATCAATAGCCAGCCTCTTGAGCGGCTGTTGGCAATACACTTTTGTTGGGCTAACCTTTTGGGCTTATCATTCCTGCCTACTTTACTAAATAACTAAAATGTCGGATCGAAAGCGATGAAAATTATTTCATCTTCGAGTGTCATCTATTCGATGCGAACGTTTGCTGCGGCAATGCTCGCTCTTTATTTATCCTTTCAACTGGATCTGTCACATCCGGCATGGGCTTTTCTTACTACATATATCATATCAGCTCCCTTGCGTGGCGGCGGTCGCTCAAAAGGTTTGTATCGAATTTGCGGCACAGTTGTCGGCGCAGCTTTTACAGTTCTGACCGTCCCCACTCTTGTCGATGCACCCGAACTTCTTACGCTTGTGATTGCCTTATGGATTGCTTTCTGTCTGTATTTATCGATCCTAGATGGAACGCCGCGCGCCTATTTCTTTATTCTGGCTGGATATACGACCGCGCTGATCGGTTTTCCATCAGTTAACGCGCCGCAAACAATTTTCGATACTGCCGTCGCGCGCACGGAAGAAATCGGGATGGCAATATTTTGCATAGAATTAATGGGATATCTGCCATTTAACCAACGTGCCGGAGACGTGCTGAATGCCCAGATTCAAAAATGCTTTCTGAAAATACGCCAGCTGAGCATCACCCTGATGACATCCGGTAAAAATAATCCCCCACCCATCGATTACGCACAACTGATAATGGGCATTGGAAGTCTCGACACACTACGTATACAGGCCTCTTACGATACTCCACATTTCTCGGACATCGAAGCATGGGTTGTCGCTTTACAGCGTAGTCTTCAGAATTTCTTCGCCGACCTCATCACATTTGAGGCCCAGCTTAACAGATTGCGCATGAACAACGCAGATGCACTGGTATCGCTGCAGCCAATTACCAACGCCATATTGGCCTGGATTGAAAGCGGCGAGATTGCCGTACCACAAGGATTGAATGAGTTGTTTATAAAAATTCACCAAACCAAACATCAGCAAGAGCTCATCAAAAGCGGGGCTTTTGATAATCTTTCCCATATGGTCGCACGCCGTGAAGAGTGTCTAGATCTTCATCATAAGATTATGACAAATACAAAAGCAGATCATGAATTTGTTACCATCGCTCACTATGTAGATTATCGCCAAGCTGCATATTATGGCCTGGCCGTGGCCTTGCAGTTGGTGGCAGGGAGCCTTTTCTGGATAAAGGCCGGTTGGCCAGAAGGTGGTACTATGGTAACCTTCGCTTCCTTGATGTGCTGTTTCTTTTCTTCGCTGGAAGCACCGCCCGATATAGCCATAAAGTTCTTAATCTTGTGTTGTCTCGGGGCAGCCATTGGCTGGATTTATAGTTTTGTCGTTTTTCCCCATATCACTGGTTTTGTTTTGTTTGTCTATGTTTTAGCTTTCAGTTGTGTGCCAATTGGAATTATCATGTCTAACCCAGCTATTGCTGGCGCCATGTTGCCCGTTCTTTTTGGCGTCACTCTCGCCAGTCTCCAAAACAGATTCGATGCCGACATCACGAGCTTTCTTAATGGCTTTGTTCCACAAATAGCCGGCGTCGTATTGGCTGGCGCTGTTTTGAACTTTATTCGCACCGTCACCTTAAAAAGTGCGACTAGCCGAATGTTAAACAGAAACGGATATGCGCTAGCTTTACTGGCTGGCGATACACCCGTTATCGACGAAAAAGAAATCGATATTATTACCGACAATATGACCCATCGAGCTGCGCTCTCGCTTACGCGCTGTCGCATTCTTAACAAAGAGGAATATAACCGAGTTGTTAATCGCGTTCTTCTCGACCTACAGGCAGAGAGAGCTCTCATCAACATGAAAGAGGCGACTAAGAAAATGTCGCCGGATTTGCAGAGTTCTGTCAACGATATCGGGGGGAAAATCGCGTTATATTTTTCTGGACGTCGAGACCTTGCGTCACCCCCACCTGAAGTATGTGATGATATACGCAAATTTGCGCGCACGCTCAATCATGGCGTTCACTCCATCGACAAAATGCGCCTGGCTGGTTTTATGAATACGCTCAATCGCAGCATGGGAGGTGAAGCCGCATGATCGAACTAGCCCCCCTTAAAGAACTTGATATTTATGGCATCTTCATCCCGCCACTGTTGTTGTGGGCAACGATTTCCCTCGTCTTAGTCAAGATAAGCCATGGCATTCTTGCCCATCGGGGGTTTTATCGCTCCGATCTTGAACAACAAATCTTCGATATGGCGCTGTTCGTAATCTTCACTTGTCTGCTTTCCTTTTTTATTCTTTAGAGGTCATCCTATGCGTAAAGATTTTTCCGTCTCTCCCCATGCCGGCTTTGTCGCTGGCGTTGTCATTCTCGCTTTGCTTCTTGGCTATATTCTTTGGAGTTATTATATGGCTTCACCTTGGACAAGGGACGGTCGCGTTCGCGCCGACGTCGTACAAATTGCACCTGATGTTTCTGGTTTTCTTACCGACATAAAAATCACAGACAATCAATTGGTTCACGCAGGGGATGTACTATTTATTATTGATAAGGCGCGTTACGAATTGGCACTGAAACAAGCGCAGGCTCTAGCGGCAAGCAAAAAAGCACAAATGGAATTGGCTTTACGTAACGCCAAACATTACAAAGGCATGCGTGAAGAAAGTGTTTCTGCCCTGGACCGTGACCAAAAGGATTTTGCAGCCGCCATTGCCACGGCCGATTATCAACAGGCTGTAGCCGACGAAGGGGTGGCCGAACTTAATCTCGACCGTACAACCATCAAAGCTCCGATTGATGGGTATGTATCAAACTTTGATTTGCGCATCGGCAATTATGAAACAACGGGGCATCCAGTATTTGCCTTGGTGGCTGCAGACTCGTTCTATGTCGATGCTTATATGGAAGAAACCAAACTTCAGCGAGTGCATGTCGGCGATAAGACCGTCATTCATCTCATGGGCGTTAGCAAGGATCTTCGTGGACATGTTGAAAGTATTGCACGTGGTATTGACGATAGAGAACGCAACGCCAGTTCTGACTTATTGGCTAATGTCAATCCGACCTTTAGTTGGGTGCGATTAGCGCAGCGCGTTCCTGTGCGTATAGCCCTTGATCCACTACCGAAAGGCGTAACGCTGGTTGCGGGACAAACAGCCACAGTCAATGTTGAGTCAGGGGAAAAATGAGCTGTTTTCACCGTTACACAAGGTCTTTAACCGTCGCCTATATTTTCTTACTTACAGGTTGTGCCGTTGGGCCAGATTACGCCCTGCCCCATATCGATCTACCGTCTTTGTGGCGCGAGGCCCCGCCAAAAGAACCAGAAACTAATATTGAAAGCGACAGAGCTGCTTGGTGGAATGATTTTGATGACCCGACGATGACCAGCCTCATTGAACGGGCGCTGGCTAATAACGAAAATCTAGCCATCGCGGCCGCCCGTATTGTCGAAGTACGGGGTTTACGCGAAAGCGCTTTTGGCAGCCTCTTTCCCCAGATCGGCGCCGGCGTAGAAGCTGACCGAGGTGATCCGGGCACTGTTACAACCAACAGCATTCTTTCCATCTATCAAGGCGCATTTGATGCTTCTTGGGAGATAGATTTGTTTGGCGGCAATCGTCGCAAGGTTGAAGCCGAGGATGCGACAACTGGCGCTGTCGAAGCGGCTTACCGCGATGCATCTTTGAGTTTAGCGGCAGAGGTGGCGCGTGAATATATTATGTTGCGTCAGTTTCAGGCACAGATGGAAGTGACGCGCCAAACTGCTGACATTCAAAATCATCTCTATGATATTACACAAGATCATTATAAGGGCGGTCTCGTTAGCGCACTCGATGTTGCGCAATCTGAGGCACTCTACAAAACAACCGCATCGCGTATCCCTGACTTTGAACGCCAGGTTACAGCCAGTTCCTATCGACTATCCATCTTGCTCGGCGAAAATCCAGGTGGCTTAGCCGACATAGCAGCAAATATCGGCCCCATTCCTTCCTCAGAGAGCTTGCCTGTACTTGATGCTCCTGCTGATATTATGCGACGTCGCCCTGATGTGGCAGAAGCAGAGCGCGATCTCGCTGCGGCCACGGCCTTACAAGGTGTGGCGATCAGCGAGCTATACCCAAAAATATCCCTCTCGGCACTTCTTGGAACCCAGCATGGTACCCTACCCGTATTCAAATACGCGGCGACGCACCAGATATGGGATCTTGGTGCCAACGTCACCATGCCAATACTCAATTTCGGCAGTATCGAAGGGCAAATCAACGCCGCAGACGCGCGACAGGTGCAGGCGTTACACCATTATAAACAAACCGTACTTCAGGCTTTGGCCGACGTTGAAACCGATCTATCCAACCTATCTAAAGAAGCTCAGAAAGATGATGCCCTTCGGGAAGCGGGTAAGAGCGCCGACCATGCGGTCAACATAGCCCGTGATCGTTATCGCAACGGCTTAAGTGATTTTACTTCCGTGCTTCAAGCAGAGCAGCAAAGCTTTACTGTACAACTTGATCTAATCTCTTCGCAATCGACGGTCTCACAAGATGTCATCGCCCTACACAAGGCTCTCGGTGATAATCCTGTTCTTAAGACGACCGAATGACGCTTATTCCATGTATTTTCGCTCCGGATGCTATTTGCCTTAACATTGCCCATAATCCAGCACATCATCAAATACTAAGGGGTCGGCACAACAGATGATCAAAAGCGATAGAAACGCGGCCCTCTATCTGGACGATATTCAAGTCGGTCTCTGCTTCAAGAGCGCTACGTATACCGTCGAAGAAAAAGAGATCATGGATTTTGCCAAGCAATTTGATCCTCAACCTTTCCATACAGACCCACAAACAGCGCGCGACACTATATTCGGCGGTCTCATTGCCAGTGGTTGGCACACTGCGGCTATGACCATGCGTTTACTGTTGAGCGCTTTCCCTATTGCTGGCGGTAATATCGGTTTGGGTGGTGAGGCGGCATGGCCGAAGCCAACGCGTTCAGGCGACATAATTCATATTGAAGGTGAGGTTATCAAGATTCAACCTTCACAATCCCATGATGACCGTGGCATTATTACCATCCGGGTCGAAACTAAAAATCAACGCGAAGAAGTTGTACAAATCCTTACTGCGAAGCTTCTTGTGTTTCGTCGCCGCCATATACCAAAGAGAGATTAGCCATGCTCAACACTGCGCCAATAGCCACCCAATAATGACCAGTAAATCAACAAAACACCCCCATAGAGCAGAGGGGAGTACTCATACTTCTTTGCTGTTACAGCATTTAATTGATGACGCGCCCAAAGATCATTTCACTTTGGACTGGGTGATCCACAATTTACCCAAAAATTCATTTGGTTTTATACTGCTTTTTCTGTCTGTTATTGCTTTACTGCCGGTGATTTCGGTCGTTGCCCGCGTTCTGATGTCCATCCTCTTGTGTCAAATTATTTTAGGTTATCACAAACCCGTCTTGCCACGACGATTGGTTCATCGACCAATATCTTCACGCTATCTCACTAATCTAAAACCCCGCATTATTCCTGCTTTACAATTTCTTGAAAAAATTATCCGCCCGCGCTGGCCAGTTATGTTTATGGGTTCAAGACGGATCGTCGCCTTTATTGCATTGCTGAACATAGCTTTGTCACTACCCCTCCCTCTACCTTTAGCCAATATGCCGCCAGCTATGACCAGTGCTCTTATGGCACTTGCTTATATCGAACACGATGGCGTCATACTCGCTATTGCCCTTTTCTTCTCAGTTGCCATGCTCACGATTGTTTTATGGGCCATTTTTCAAACCGCTTTGCTTTAAGTATTTATGTTTCCAACACGCGGGGGCTTTTTTGTGCATCCACATAAGTTCTTAGAGATTATGCTAATCTATTTTCTACGTAGAATGGGCGCCCTCATTCATGTAAGCTGGGCCTCATAATTAGGGGATTGTAATTGACAAAGTGCGTCAGCTTTAGGGCGGTTTCTCGTATTAATGCGCGGGTACTTATTCTAGGTACACTGCCGGGCGAAGAATCTCTCAAACGTGGCCAATATTATGCCAAGAAAGCAAACAGCTTTTGGAAGATTATGGGAGAGCTAACCGGAGCCTCGCCTGATAAGCCCTATAAAGATCGGCTAAATTTTCTAAAAAACAACGGCATCGCACTCTGGGATGTCTGTAAATCAGCATATCGTGTCGGTAGTCTCGACTCCAACATCCAATCCCCGCTGCCAAATGACTTCGGCTCGTTTTTCAAAAAACATAAACGCATAGAACTGATCTGTTTCAACGGCCAGCCTGCCGAAAAGCTATTTCGGCGTTTCTCGCTAACAGGACTCCCAGCCGTTCGTCACATAATTCTCCCCTCAACTAGCCCGGCACATGCAAAGATGACTTATAAAAAGAAATTATTTCTTTGGAGCAAAGCACTTCGTGAGTTTGTCGGGTGATCGCCGCTCAACGCATGAATGACAAATAAATTTGACACTAAAAACCACAGGGAAAATCTTGGTGGCCGCAACCAATAAGACAAAAAATTGAAATAAGTTTTAGTGCTAGAAAATATTACCGCGTGTTCCCCCTAACACATGATCATGATTTACCGTCGTTTTAAGTAAAACACTTCGGCTTTGTCGATCCGATATGGTTCTGTTAGGCTCGGCCTCTTTGCTACAGAGGAGCGGTATGTGCTGCAGATATTATTCGGCCTTGCTTTACTTATTAGTGCTGCGCTTTTGTTCTGGGTTCAGCTATTTACGTCAAAGATGATTCTGCCTGTTCTCGGTGGTGGTGCAGCGGTCTGGAATACTTGTATGGTATTTTTCCAGATCACGTTGCTGCTGGGGTATCTTTACGCACATGCAACGGAACATTGGCTGAATAGCCGCTTAAAAATTTTTTTACATCCAATTTTACTACTCGCCGCAGGTATCGTTCTACCTGTGTCTATGAAAGGAATTGACCTACCAACTGCTGGTTCGAACCCGGTATTATGGCTGCTTGGCACTTTACTCGTCATGATTGGTGCCCCGTTTCTCGTTCTTGCAGGTACGGCACCCTTATTGCAGGCATGGTATGCTCGTACGCAAGCACGATCATCTCGCGATCCATATTTTTTATATTCTGCCAGCAATTTAGGCAGTTTGGCGGCTCTTGCTTCCTATCCTACCATTATTGAGCCCAATCTTCACCTTCACAACCAAAGCGTTTCTTGGACACTAGGCTATTTTCTACTTGCTGGCCTTGCGCTGATCTGCGCCCTAACTGTTTTTCTAAGAATAAAGGGCAAGCCTGATCGAGCCGTAACTGCAAAAACCGACGATAAAGCCGGAAAAATATCGCCGTGGACACGCGTCAAGTGGACATTATACGCCTTTGTTCCATCTAGCCTTCTCTTGGGAGTGACGACGCATTTAACCATCGACGTCGCTGCCGTCGCTTTATTTTGGGTCATCCCTCTCATACTTTACTTGCTGAGTTTCGTGCTTGCATTCCAAAGTCTTGTTCAAATTCCACAGAATCTAGTTGCACATTTGCAAGCTGCATTGCTTGTTGTTCTAGCGATTGTTCTCCTTTCAGGTGTAAGCGATAATATTCTTCCATTATTTGCCCTACATCTGGCTGCATTTTTTGTAACCGCCCTTCTTTGCCATCAAGAACTGTTTCGCTCACGACCTGCGGTAAAAAATCTTACTGAGTTCTACTTGCTCATTGCGTTAGGGGGCGCACTTGGCGGAATCTTTAACGCACTTATTGCACCGCTATTGTTTACGGATATCTATGAATATCCCCTCATGCTAATTATAGCTTGCTTGTTGCGTCCAGGTGCGTTGCCTCAATTAAATCGCAAATGGTTGGCTTTTGGCGATCTGGTATTACCTGCTGTTGTATTTTTGACGCTCGTCCTGTTGGATCGTTATACCGACCTAAACTTCGAGGATCTGAGCGATAGCGGATCGTTGATTGTGCTGGTGATTGCGGCCATTGCCGTATTCGCATTCCAACAGCGCTCAATCCGCTTCGGCCTTGGTATGGCGGCCTTGATTATCGCTGGATTTATCATTTCTGATACCGATAATACTCTTGCGCAAGTTAGAAATTTTTATGGCGTCCTCAAAGTCACAGACGACAGCGATCCCCCGCAACATAATCTTTACAACGGCACAACCCTCCATGGCTCCCAAAGTCAATATCCCGACCGCCGCTTAGAACCACTCACTTATTACCACCCAGAAGGGCCTCTTGGTCAGGCATTTGCCGCTATCAGTGGTACAACGCTCACACAACGTGTTGGCCTCGTTGGCCTCGGAACGGGCACGGTTGCGTGTTATGAAAAACCTGGCGAACACTGGACCTATTTTGAAATTAATCCGGCCGATGTAGCCATTGCGCGTAATCCAGACTTATTCACGTATCTCAGAGACTGCCCCGCCCAGCCAGATATAGTCCTCGGCGATGCGCGATTATCCATCATTCAACAGCCAGATTATACGTTCAATATGATTATACTCGACGCATTTACATCCGATGCCATACCCATTCATCTTATAACTCAACAAGCTGTCCAACTTTATCTTTCAAAGCTGCGCATGGGCGGCTTGATATTGTTTCACATCTCCAACCGATATCTTGATCTCGCTCCGGTCGTGAGCAACGTTGCTTCATCCCTGGGCTTGAAGGCTCGGCGTTGGGATGATGAAGATGATGGCGACGATGATGATCCCAAGACAAGCGGAAAAGCTGCCTCTGATTGGATTATTGTTGCACGTCATGACGCTGATTTTGCTAAAATCAGCAAGGACAAGCGATGGACACCCTTGTTGCGGACATCAGACAAGGGTGTTTGGACGGATGATTACTCCAATTTGTTTGGGGCACTTGTACGTTGAGGGCCGGCTTGGATTAGTAAGTTTCAATAACAACTAGAGGTTGATATGCGGCTACTTATCTTTTTTGGATTGCTGCTTATATCCCTCGTCTTACCATCAGCGGCACGCGCCCATGCTGAACTTGATCATACTATACCTGCCCCCGACAGCACAGTCGACGCACCCTTGAGCGAAATGACTCTCGTATTTACTGAACAAATTGAACCAGCATTTAGCACCGTTGAAATCCACGATGATGACGGCAATCCAATCAGTATTGATGGCGCCCATATAGATGTAGAGAACATGACCACCATTCATGTACCGCTTAAACCACTGGCCAGCGGCACCTACCATGTTGTCTGGCATGTCACATCAGTTGATACGCATGGTACTGAGGGTGAATATACATTCCACATTAAAAACAAACAGCCATAGATCACAATCGCAAGTCATGCGTAGTAGTGCTTTAGGGCGAGTTTGGCTTGCCATGTCGCCTATCTCTTGACACTATAGCTGGACTTGTTTGGATCTCTCGTTGCAGACTACGGAACCCACAATGGCTGAACCCACCATAAAGGAACTTGAGGGCAAAGTCGTAGCGCTTGAGCAAAAGTTGGAGACACAGCTTACCGCTCAGTCATTGGCACATGTTTCAAAAATTTACCCTAAAGAAAAAACAGTCGTTTTTGTCGGCATCAATTATTTTGGCGATAACATCAAATATGCCTATCTCGCCTTTCGTGAATATTCGAAAAACAAAAACGTTACGTGTCACTTTCTAATCGAGGACCAAAACCAGCAGAAATTGCTAAAAGCTGCAGGAATTTCTTACTTGTCTTCGTCTGATCCACATTATATTCAAACACTCTTAAGTACCAAGATTGCCGTCCTTTATGACAATTTCTACCCTCAAAATGCTGGCGGCCCCATCCCCCATGCGCTTTTACAAGGGGCGAAGTTTATTCAGCTATGGCATGGCATACCCCTCAAAGAGATTGGGTTACAAAGTTTTTCACATGTTGGGGTCATGGCGGGCTGCGGACCTTTTGAGGCATTGATTGCGACCAATCAATCTTCACTAAAAGCTTGGCAACAGCGTTTTTCTTTTCATGAATTTGCGGCACTAGGCTATCCCCGCAACGATGTTTTTTTTCGCGATCTGACCAAATCAGATTTGATAAATGTCGATGAAGAGTCTTTATCGCGCATTAAGACGGCACAACATCAAGGCAAGCTGGTAATACTCTATTCCCCCACCTTCCGCGATCACGCGGGGCCGGCTTGGTTTGCGAAGGCCGATATCCTGTCATTCGCTGATTTTTGTCGCAGTCGTGATTGCCTTTTGTGTATAAATCTTCATCCCAGCGAACAAGGGGCCACGGCTGAGTTACGTCGGCGCTATCCTAACTTATGGTTCCTCGCTCCATATATGGATATTTATCCGATCGTCAAAAATGTCGATCTTTTAATGACTGACTATTCTTCACTGGCACTTGATTTTCTGCTGAGAGATAAACCGCTGCTCTTTTATCGCCCCGACCATGAAGATTATGTAGCAAACTCACGTCCTCTCATTAAGGGCCGCGAATACTACACGCCTGGTGCAATTTCTTATAATATAGAGAGCCTCATTAAGACGGGCGATGCAGCTCTCAATAGTCTCGACAAACCAAGTTCTGATACCTTTAGAAATGCGCGCCGGGCCTTACGAAATGAACTATTCGACCATCATGACGGTAAAGCTGCGAACAGGATTTGCAAACTCATCATGAAATATCTTGAGGCACCATGAAAACCGTTATTACATTTGGCACATATGATCTCTTTCATATTGGCCATTTGCGTATCTTGCAACGGGGGCGCCAGCTCGGTGATCGACTGGTCGTTGGTATTTCAACTGATGAGTTAAATTTCTCCAAAAAAGGCATTAAACCCATTTTTTCGCTGGCTGAACGTGTTGAAATTATTAGTGCCTTGTCCTGCGTTGATGAGGTTTTTCCCGAAGAAAGCCTGGAATTAAAGGGCGACTACATCAAAGCCTATAAGGCTGACATTCTTGTTATGGGCGATGATTGGCAAGGCAAATTCGACTGTCATAAATCCCTTTGCGAAGTTATCTATTTGCCCCGCACCAGCGGAATCTCCTCTACGCTGATCAAAGATCATATGATAAAAATGGGCGCAAAACCTCTCTGACTTGTAGCTAAATTCTTTTTCACTGTTTATAGTCAATATTCATCGAGACAAAGTTATACCGGATATTCGTACGCATGGCCTCCCTTTCACGAAACTCCACTCTTATTCCGCTTATAATCGCTTGTGCATTGTTTATGGAAAACCTTGATGGCTCCATTATAGCAACCGCCCTGCCCTCAATTGCTAGATCGCTTCATGCTGACCCTTTGCATCTCAATCTTGCTATCACATCTTATATGTTCAGCCTGGCGGTATTTATTCCACTGAGTGGCTGGGTAGCCGACCGCTACGGCGCTCGCACAGTATTCCGAGCTGCTATTGTTGTCTTTACGCTGGGCTCTATTTGCTGTGGTCTGTCGGGCAGTTTATGGCAACTTGTGAGCTCGCGTATTCTTCAAGGCATGGGCGGCGCCATGATGGTACCGGTCGGCCGTCTTGTCATGCTCCGCGCTGTTCCAAGATCTGAATTGGTCGGAGCCATGGCATGGCTAACAACGCCAGCTATGATCGGCCCTGTACTGGGTCCTCTCGTTGGAGGTTTCATTGTTACTTACAGTTCCTGGCGATGGATCTTTTTCGTCAATGTACCCATTGGTCTGCTCGGTATCATTTTGACGACGATTTTTATCGAAAATACCCGTGAAACGTCATCAGGACCCTTGGATATGAAGGGATTTTTACTGATGGCCTTTTCCTTGGCAGGGCTCGTGTTCGGCTTTGAGACCGTAGGTCGCAAATTACTGCCCACCTCAAGTGTTGTTGCTCTTTTGATTTGCGGCACTATATGTCTCGTACTTTACGTCTTGCACACACGACGAATACGCCACCCAATTATTGATTTCAGCTTGTTAAAGCTTCAGACCTATCGCGCCTCAATTGTCGGCGGCTCCCTTTTCCGTGTTGGCATCGGGGCTTTGCCATTTTTACTGCCCCTTATGCTGCAATATGGTTTTGGTCTTTCAGCGGCAACGTCAGGCATGTTGACTTTCGCGAGTGCGGCGGGTGCGTTGCTTATGAAAATGTCCGCGACACCGATTATTCGTAAATTAGGTTTTCGTACAGTACTAGTAGGCGATACCATTTTGAACAGCCTTTTTCTTGCTGGCTGTAGTTTGTTTCATCCGACAACGCCCCATCTTATTATTTTCGCCTTCTTGCTGGTGGGCGGTTTTTTTCGCTCGTTGCAGTTCACGAGTCTGAACACCTTGGCCTATGCCGAAGTGCCAAACTCCTTAATTAGCCGTGCGAACACGCTCTATAGTATGGGACAACAGCTATCACTTAGCATGGGTGTTGCAACTGGGGCCTTGCTTTTAAATCTGACGCTGGCTTGGAATCATACAACCATTTTAGGAGCGCAAGATTTCTGGCCGTCCTACTTAGTTGTAGGCGCCTTGTCGCTTGCGGCAATATTCTTTTTCCTGCCGCTTTCGCCCTATGCAGGGGCTGAACTCAGCGGACGCGTACAAGGTGTTGCGTCAGCCAAACATGGCGATCCGGCATAAGCTTGCGGCCAAATCTAAAACTTTGATTATGGCCGCATTTCTGCGCTACGTTTTTGTGAGTTGACTATAAATTTTATTATTTCGATCTTATGTGACAGTAGTCGCCTGATTTAGTTTTAGAGATTTGGCGGATGGATAAGATCTTAACCATGGTATGTTTTATTCCATAAAATCAAGGCTAAACAGAGATTAGCGGCATGGGATAATCGCTACTGTTTCACTTGACGGCCACGAGTGATCTTGCAAATCTTCTGTTTCATTTGATAACGGTTGGCTGATATTACAATTCAAGACGCAGCTATATTTAAATCATGGGGGAATAAATATGTCCGTTTTAAACGCACCAAAAAAATTGGGTGTTTTGCTCAGCAGCAATGTCCGCATTACGCATGGCTCAGCCGCTAATGTAAAAAAACCGTTTAAAAATATTGACCTAGTTATGCATGAATTATGTGCCGGCGGTAAGCGATCTTTTAGTGGTCAACTTGGATTTATACCTTTCAGAGCTGACTTTCGACTCCCAGCGCTTCAGCTGGCTAAGACGAAAATTGCCACACTCCGCACAGCCTTAAGCGCAGCCGAGAATTAAAGTATTGTGGCAATATTCTAAATGTTATGCGCTTATTTTAAAATTCACTTCTAAGCCGCTGCTGCTTCGACCTTACCGGAAATTTTTAAACCAATCGCCTCAATGAGTTGTCGATCGGCTTCAGCATCATTATTGGCTGTGGTTAGTAGTTTTTCGCCGTAGAATATTGAATTAGCCCCAGCCATTAAACACAAGACTTGGGCCTCGCGGCTAAGCATGGCACGTCCAGCCGATAGACGGACACGCGCTTCCGGCATAGTTATGCGTGCGACAGCACACATACGCACCAAGTCAAGCGGATCGACGGGCGGCCTATTCTCAAGCGGTGTGCCCTTCACTGCAACGAGGGCATTAATCGGCACGCTTTCGGGGTGGGGTTTCATGGCTGCAAGAATTTGTAACATCTGCGCGCGGTCTTTTGTATTTTCTCCCATTCCTATAATTCCACCACAACAAACCGCGATGCCGGCAGCGCGTACATGCGACAAAGTTTCCAAACGTTCGTTGTAATCTCGGGTCGAGATGATTTGGCCATAAAATTCTGGACTGGTATCAAGATTATGGTTGTAAGCTGTCAAACCCGCTTCGGCCAAACGCTCGGCTTGGTGCGGCTTTAACATCCCAAGCGTAACGCATGCCTCCATGCCAAGAGAACGCACGCCACGCACCATGGCCAGCACATTATCAAAATCCTGCCCGTCCCTGACCTCGCGCCATGCGGCGCCCATACAAAAGCGTGAGGCACCTACTTCACGAGCCAAGCGTGCTTTTGTAAGAACATCGTCAACATCCATCAAAGGTTCTTTTGCAACGCCCGCCTCTTTTGCATAATGCGCACTCTGCGGGCAATAGGCACAGTCCTCAGGGCATCCGCCTGTCTTAATCGACAAGAGACTTGCTAATTGTACGCTGTCATCTTGATATTCGCGGTGAATGATTTGGGCTTGATGCACCAAATCAAGTAGCGGCATTTGCAATAACGTCTCAATTTCTACGACGGTCCAATTATGGCGCAAGCCGGTATTTATAACAGTCGAGGCCATTGGTGCTGATCCCTTCATTTAACAAAACCTGCATTAACGTACATTTCTTTGCGGTATAAGCGCAAGATTCGCTTCTCGGTGTGGAATTTGATATTCGTAGGATAGCAATTTAAATCGTTGTAATGGAATAAACGTGGGCGCGCAAACAGAAGTTAAACCTATAAAAATTAAGGATATCGTCAAGGGCGCAACACCGATTGTATGCCTTACGGCTTACACAGCGCCGATGGCAAAATTGCTTGATCCCTATGTCGATATTCTTTTGGTCGGCGACTCGCTTGGTATGGTGGTGTACGGCTTTGAAAGTACACGTCATGTAACCCTCGACATGATGATTGCGCATGGGGCCGCTGTCGTTCGGGCTTCTTCGCATGCTCTAGTCGTTGTCGATATGCCCTTTGGAAGTTATGAAGTTTCAAATGAACAGGCGCTTCTTAATGCCGCGCGTATCATGAAGGAAACCGGCTGTGCGGCGGTAAAATTCGAAGGCGGGAGCGTCATGGCAAGTACGGTCAAATACTTGGCACAACACCAGATACCTGTCATGGGACATATCGGTCTTATGCCGCAATCAGTTAAAACATCGAAAGGTTATAAAATTCAAGGTCGCGACGATTTGCAAGCACAACAAGTTATGGCAGACGCCAAGGCCATTGCTGAAGCAGGCGCTTTCGCTCTTGTTATCGAGGGAACCATTGAACCTGTCGCACGTGCCATTACCTCTTCTATCACAATTCCAACCATAGGTATTGGCGCTTCGCCTGCCTGTGATGGTCAGGTTTTGGTCATTGACGATGTGTTGGGGATATTTACGGAATTTACGCCACGTTTTATCAAACGCTATGCTGAACTTGCTCCTATTATTCAAGAGGCAGTTCAGAACTATGCTGCGGACGTGCGCGCCCGCCGTTTTCCAGGTCCCGAACATTGCTTTGGTACAAAATGATTCCGCACAGCGCCTACAAACGTTTCTGCGAGCAACGTCGAGAGGCGCAACAGTTACGTACATTACAAGATACACAAAATCTTAGTGACGGATCCATCATACAGGATGGCCGAGAACTTATTAGTTTTGCCAGCAATGACTATCTTGGCCTCAGCAAACACCCCCACCTGATTGCCCGGGCACAAGATTTTGTGGCGAAGTACGGCACGGGGTCTACGGCATCACGCTTAATCACCGGTAATGCACCTGCCTATAAGGAAATCGAAACGCGATTGGCAGAAGGCAAGGGCAGTGAAGCCGCCCTGGTTTTTAGTAGTGGCTATCAGGCCAATCTCACTGTTATGGCGGCGTTGGGAGATACAAACGTCATTGGAAAGCCAGTGACTATTCTTGCTGATCGACTTTGTCATAATTCACTTTTACAAGGCATTTTACTGAGCGATGCACGCTTGGTCCGATTTCAGCATAATGACTACGACCATCTAAATGATCTATTGCAACTTCAGCGTGAGAAAAAAACGCACTGCATTATCGTAAGCGAAAGTGTATTTGGTATGGATGGTGACTGCGCTGATCTTCAAGCCTTGGTAACGCTTGCAGATAATTACCAGGCAATGCTTTATATCGATGAAGCTCATGCGACCGGCCTCTTTGGTCCCGATGGTTTTGGATTGACAGCAGAATATAAAAATCAAATCGATATTGTCATGGGTACATTTGGCAAGGCACTTGGCAGTTTTGGTGCCTATATAGCGTGCAGCACAATACTTCGAGACTATCTAATCCAACGCTGCGGTGGCTTGATCTACACAACGGCTCTACCTCCACCGGTACTTGGCGCCATCGGTGCTGCACTCGAACTCTTACCGCGATTGCAGAACGAACGTGCCCATGTGCAGCAGCAAAGTGAGCGGTTGCGTGCGGCTCTACGCCATCAGGGATGGGATGTTGGTTTAAGCGCCACTCAGATCATCCCCATTATCTTGGGAACCGAGCAAGCCGCGACATCGCTAACTGAAGCATTAAGAGAGCAGGGACTTTTTGTACCAGCCATTCGCCCACCGACAGTGCCGAGGGGTACGAGCCGACTGAGACTATCCCTCAGCGCCGCGCACAAAGCATCGGATATAGATCATCTCATCATGGTGATGGCACAACAGGCCGAACAGCTATTAAAAGCCGCCTAATGGAACTTGTCTTTATTCATGGCTGGGGGTTTGACGCTGGCATCTGGCGCGGACTTTGCAATCATTTGATGCCCCATCGATGCCACTTAGTTGATCTGGGCTTCTTTGGCAATCCAACACTGAATATCAAGTCCTTGTCAGCAACATCCAGCATATTAATTGGCCATTCCTTAGGTTTCGCACATGGCTTGTCAAAAAATAAAAATTGGGCGGGCTGGATTTCAATAAACAGTTTTCCCCGCTTTGTGAACCAGGGTGACAAAAGCGGCTGTAGTTCGGAAATTGAATTACGTGGAATGAGGAAGCGATTACAATCCGATGCAGCCAGCACATTGCATGATTTTTATAAATTTATCGGGACGTCATGGCCAATAACCAACCTTGACGTTATCAAACTTAGTGAAGGTATTGATGAATTGCGCGTGTGCGATGTCAGCGATACGCTCTCAGCGTTTAAGGGCCCAGGACTTGTCTTGGCCAGCAAAAACGATCCTCTTGTCCCCGCCGCACTCAGCGAGGAACTTGGCAACATGAGACGGACACAACTAATCTGGCATAGCGATGGCGGACATGTTTTACCTTTAAGTTACCCAGAATGGTGCGCAACCAAGATGATTAATTATTTGGATGAACATTTTACATCGCCATGACAATGTCGTCTGCCCAAACCATAGCGAAGTATTTTAATCGAGCTGCTCCAGTCTACGATGAAGCCGCTTCGGTCCAGTCGCGTGTCGCCCAACTTCTCCTAAGGCGTGCAGCAATATCGGTCCCATCGCCAACCACTATCCTTGATATAGGTTGCGGCACTGGCTTTGTTTCAATAGCTGCACATAAGCTTTGGCCAAAGGCTAAGATCACCGCCCTGGATCACGCTTATGCCATGGTGCGACAAACAAAGGTCAAAGCTCCGTGTTTGCAAACGATCGTGAGCGATATCACGGAAATAAACTTTGGCAGCACCTTTGATTTGGTACTTTCCAGCATGATGTTGCACTGGATACCCAATCCATATGCAGAACTTTTACGTTGGCGGAAATGGCTTAAACCCAAGGGTCGTATTCAGGTATCGCTATTGACGGAAGGTAGTTTTCAAGAGTGGCGCGAGCTCTGCAAGCAAGCAAGCGTAAAAGATGGACTTTGGCCGATGCCACGGGCGGACTTTGCTGATCATGTCGATTGTCAAAGCTCATCTGAGATAATCAACATCGCTTACTCTTCTGCCCATGACTTTCTACAGCGGTTGAAAATTACTGGAGCGGCTATGCCACAAGCGGGTTATCGATCGCTCAATCCAGCTGCAATGCGTCAATTGCTACGCGAGGCGCCAAAACCATTCACGGTTAGTTACCGCGTGCTTTATTTGGAAATTGTGGCGCCTTCAAGCATTTGATCCATTTCTTCAGCGGGCCGGGCGCAACCGGCTGCGCCAATCACCCGCGCAGGCACACCGGCAACCGTAACACCAGCTGGCACAGCTTCTAGGACCACGCTACCGGCTGCAATCCTTGCCCCCGCGCCAATCTCGATATTACCAAGTATCTTGGCGCCAGCGCCGATCATCACACCGGTACGTATTTTGGGATGTCGATCACCCGACTGTTTGCCCGTACCTCCGAGTGTCACATTATGCAGGATCGATACATTATCTTCGATGACAGCCGTCTCGCCAATGACAACGCCAGTGGCATGGTCCATCATGATGCCAGACCCTATTTTTGCCGCAGGGTGAATATCGACTGCAAACAAGTCCGAAATTCTATTTTGCAAATAGAGGGCCAGATATCTTCTATTTTTATGCCATAACCAATGTGCAAAGCGGTAGGTTTGCAAAGCGTGAAACCCCTTAAAGAACAAAAAGGGCGCGATAAGCTCGCCAGCTGCTGGGTCACGATCGACGATAGCTGCCAAATCGCGAAGAGCAGCTAACTCAATCTTCGGCTCAGCCGGAAGGTTACCCGTAAAAATGTCTCGGATTTGCCTTGCACTTAATTCCTGTACGGCCAACTTTTCAGCCAACACATAGCTAAGTGCATCGATGAAGCTGACACGGCTTATGACGGCCGTTTTGAGAAAATTGGCGAGTGCCGGCTCACGCGACTGCGCTTTAGTTGCTTCCTTTTGTAATTGCGGCCAAATCTGATCGAGCGCAATTCCACGTGATGGCGATGCTGTGTCCATGGCCTTGATCATAGCGAAGCCGAACGGTTTTGTAAGCTCCTTCTATTGCCCCGAAGCTTTTTTAAAGTTGTTGCGTCGATGAAATGGTTTGCCCCCGGCACGTGGCTGATCTTGCCTTTGTCCATGCTTGTGACCATGCCAATGACGTCCCTTCTGTGCTCGTTGTGGCAGAACGGCTCCAGCTTCATGCGGATTCATCAGTTTATGAATGGCACGCCATTTGATATGGTCAGCGGGTGATATCAGACATACTGCAGATCCTTCAGCACCAGCACGTGCGGTACGACCAATACGATGGATATAATCTTCTGGGCATTGCGGAAGATCATAATTAATTACGTGCTCGATATGGGGGATATCCAGACCGCGGGCGGCAACATCCGTTGCCACCATGATACGATGCCGTTTATCGCGAAAGTTTTGAATAACGCGATCACGCTGACGTTGACGTAAGTCGCCATGGATTGCGTCGGCACTATGATTTTGCTTAACCAACCTTTGTGCTAACCGATCTGCACCATGTTTAGTTTTAACAAAAACGAGGATTGAGCCCGCCCGTTCATGCAGAAGCGCCAAGAGCTGGGTGTATTTGTTACCCTCTTCTGTATGAATGATTTCCTGCTTAATCTTAGGAGCTGCTGCAATCGTGGATCCGGCTGCAATACGCTCCGGTTGGCGAAGGTACTTTTCTGATAGCTTTACGATGTTGCCAGGCAAAGTGGCCGAAAACATTAAAGTCTGCCGATTGGTTGGTAAATGTTTGACAATTTTTTCTAATTGCACGCCAAATCCCATATCGAGCATCCGATCAGTTTCATCCAGCACCAGAAAATCCGTCATGCTCAAATTCAAAGTGCGGCGCACAAGATGGTCGTTGATACGACCTGGCGTGCCAACAATTAGCCGTGGCTTCATTCGTAACTGACCCAACTGTTTACCCATGGAATCGCCACCAATGAGTAGAGCCGCCTTAATCGGACTTTGGGATCCACCCAACAAAGCTACTAGTTGTTGCATGACTTGCGTTGCTAGTTCACGTGTCGGCGTTAGCACAATCGCCGCGCTGGTCGGTACATTCATAAGACGCGTAGCCAGTGGAATTCCAAACGCAGCGGTCTTACCGGTGCCGGTTTGGGCAGAACCCAAAATGTCACGCCCCTGAAGTGCCGGTGGTATTGCTTTTACTTGTATGGGTGTTGGTGTCGTAAAATGCAGCCGGTTGAGTGACTGCATGAGTGCCTCGGGTAAACCGAAGCCAGTAAAGTCGTCCATGATTGTAATCCTTAAAATGCGTCAAGAGACGCGATAGCGCCATCGCGAGTTTGTGCGCGAAGCAAACACATAGCATCGCGCCATGTGCACAAGCTTAGATGAGTGCGAGGAGCGCGGTGGTTGGATCGAAAATGTACGAGCCATCGCCCGACATAAAGTGGTTGCACCACAGGCAGACCACGGTTACAGCCAAGAAATCAGCTGCGTTGAAATTTCTTTAAGCAAAACGCCGCGCCGGACGAAACCGGCACGGCGTTGCTTAGTCTTCAGAACCGCTTAGGCGACTCTCTTCAGATTGACAGCCGATGTCTTGCCTTTGTTAGTAGCAAGTTCATAGCTGACTTTTTCGCCTTCATTCAACGTGCCGAGGCCCGCTTGCTCAACAGCGCTGATGTGAACAAACACATCACTGCCGCCGGCTTCCGGTTGCACAAAACCATATCCCTTGGCGGGGTTGAACCATTTAACAATTCCAGTAGCCATAGTTATTTCCTTTATCTTCGTTGGTCATTGGCCTTCAGCCATCATGGCCGAAAGCCGAGTTCTCTTGTCCGGGAAACAGTCCGGTCACTCTTGTAAACGCCAGAGAAAACAACCAGGTGGGTGGGATTGTTTAATGGTATCCTTCGATACTAACCGCCGACACAAACCTTCGGCGATCTCTTGCTCCTGAAGAGCCACAGTCAAACTCTTGCCGGGAAAGGAGCAGTTTTATGGCTGAAAGTCAAGGAACCTGTTTTTGGCTGGTCGTTAATTAGTTGTCTTGATAGCCGTTAACCCATTGGCAAATTAGTTCAAATTTAGAGACAGCCCTGCTCCTTTCAACCCGAACCCCCTTCTATCTAGGGTTCTTTTGGAACCCATCAAAAACAGACCTAATTCCGAACCACCTCAACTTGCCTAAAATCCACGACAAACTTCATCTTGCATAAAACTGGCAGTGACATAATCGAAGGTTGGTAGGGAGAACTAAGTTATGCCGCTGTTTTCATTGACGCGGAATATGTTGCGTCGCGACAAATCCATACAAGGCTCGACCGCCGTTGAGGTGGCGTTGCTCGCACCTGTCTTCTTTCTTATTTTAATTGGCCTCGTCGAACTCTCTCTACTTTTCACAGCGCAACAACTTCTTGAAAATGCTGCCTTCAATGCCTCACGTCTAGCTAAAAGCGGTTACGCGGTTGCTGGCGAAACTCAGGCGCAACTCGTTACATCGCTACTTGATAACGAACTGCAAAGCTATGGCAGTATGATTGACGTCACGCAAGTGACGACGTCGGCAGAATCTTACAACAGTTTTAATGCCATCAACCAGGCCGGGCAGGGTATAAGCGGTTTTGGCTCGGCTTCACAGATTGTCGTCTATACCGTAAATTATCCCTGGAAATTATTCACCCCCATGCTGGGTGAAATCATTGGCACGTGGAATTCCATAACGCATACCTGGCAAGTAAATTTAACTTCACAAATTGTGGTGCGCAATGAACCATATGATTAATTTCTTCTTGCGCCGAAAATTTATACGGCATCTGCTTCGTTCGCAACGCGGTATCGCGGCCATGGAGTTTGCCTTAACATTACCGATTTGGGTTATATTCCTTCTTGGCCTATGTGATGGTACATTTTACATGCTTAAAAGCGAAAAGACCGACAGAATTGCGTATTCGGTTACAGACATCGTTACACAATACCAGGCGATTTCACTTTCAAATTTAAACGACATTGTTCTCGCTGCCTCTCAGTTGATGCTGCCGTTCCAGTTCAGTTCAAACGGCGTTATCATTATCACGTCAATTTATCAGCCGCCCGGTGGCTCACCAACGATCTGCTGGCAATACTCCGGTGGCGGCACACTTCTCAAGACCAGTCAATTCGGAACAGCCAATGGATCGCCGGTTTGCGCCAATGGATCGCCGGCTACATTACCGAGTGGTTTAACGTTGAACGACAACGACAATGTCATAATTTCAGAAGTATATTACAGCTTTTCACCTCTGTTCATGAACGATACTATTTTTCCACCAACTAATATATACCGGTTAGCTGTCTACAAACCGCGGTTGAGCTTACTCATACAGCCGCCGACATAACGAGAAATATATGAAACACGGCTCTTTTGTTTGGCACCTGTTTCGTCTGATCCGCAAATTTATTCGCGTGGAATCGGGTATGACTTTGCCGCTCTTAGCAGGGAGCATGGTCATTGCGACATCCATGGTTGGCTTGGCCATTGATGTCGCCCGGATGCAGCTTGTGCAATCAAAACTACAATTTTCGCTTGATGCCGCCGGCCTAGCGGGCGGCTCTACGGTGAGCACAGCTGATCTGACAACGGAAGTGAATAAGTATTTGTATGTTAATTTCAATAATTATCTTGGCGCAACCGTTACCAACGTTGTCGCGACGCCCAACTCAACGACAACTTTGATAACTCTCACAGCAACGGCGACGTTGCCGACGACCTTTATGCAAGTCCTTGGAATATCGACAATCACCGTAAACGCTAACTCTCAAGTGACGCGTCAGATTGCCGGTCTCGAAGTGACTGTCGTTATAGATGTCAGCTATGGTGACGATTTGACCGATTTTAAAGCCGGTCTGTTAAATTTCATACAGACATTGTTTTCGACTGCCGCCGGCGTGAGTGACAATCTCTATGTCGCGGTTGTACCCTTTAATCAAACTGTCAATATTGGTACTGGGAATACGGCTTGGATGGATCCAAACTCGGATGCCAATGTATTGGCGGCTAATCCGGAAGGTTGGGGGCCACCTGGCAACAATTCGGGTTGGGGTGGTTGTGTCATGGCACGGACAAATGGCGAAGGCCTGATTGACGATCCACCGAGCGCTGCCAATCCGTCTACCTTATTCGAGGAAGATTTTTATCCACCCGATACGCCGGCCTCACTTGCCCTGAAGCAGTATCAACCGCCAAATTCGCCGCAAACGCCAGCGTATGAATACAATGACTATACGAACTGGACGACCATTTATAATGCCAATCAACAAACAGATGGGTTGATGAACCCAGCCATTCTGAATGATTATGGCGTTAATCTTTGGTACGGCACTTTTAACATTGGCGGTGTACCCAATACACCCTATTACGCCTCACCATTGAACACCGAAAACCAAGGCCCAAATTTCATGTGCCCGCCACCGATACAACCTCTGACAAATAACGAGACAGACGTTTTGAATACAATCAATAGCGTCGATGTCATTCAAGGCGACTGGTCACCCGATCAGGGGCTGGAGTGGGGTTGGAATACATTGTCGCCACGCTGGCAGGGCCTCTGGGGCGGCGTTGCCAACGCCAATGGCTTGCCGCTCGCCTATAGCACGCCTGGGTGGAACAAGGCTGTCGTATGGGTCGAAGGCATAACTTACGCCGAATTTAACAATGTTCTCGATAACAACATTTATAGTGATTATGGCTATCTATGGCAGAACACCTTGGGCACGACAGATGCCGGAACCGCGATGAATGATATTATGAACAATGCCCAACAGGTTTGTAATTCTATGCTCGCCAACAATATTTATATCTATGTGCTTGGGTACAGCGCTAATAACAGTTACGGCGGCCTGATGCCCGTCATGCAGAATTGTGCCACAGCGCAGAACTATACTTTCTGGTTTGGTCCAGGCGATTGGAATGCTTTCGATACAGCCCTAAATTCAATTGCCGACTCGCTCGTAAATCTTCGGGTCAGCAAATAATCTGGATCTTTTGAATACACTACCTGCTAATGAGTAATGTTTTTTGTAAGCGCTCTTTCGCGCAAGACTTTCATCACGTCCCCAATATCTTTGTCGCTTGCCTCCAACAGTACCAACAGATGATAAAGTAAATCAGCTGCTTCTTCGGGCAGTTTATCTTTCATCGTCGTCGCAGCTAACGCGACTTCAACGCCCTCCTCACCGACTTTCTGGGCAATACGTGTGATGCCTGCTGCAAATAATTTGGCGGTATAGCTGGTGGGTTCCGCTTGTTTGCGGCGCGCGCGAATGGTCATAGCAAGATCAGCTAGTATAGCTAAATCGGGTGCTTTCTCATCACCGAAGCAGCTTTGCGTGCCAAGATGACAAGTGGGTCCAACTGGCTCAGCCATTATGAGAAGTGTATCTTGATCGCAGTCGCGCTTGATGTCCTGGACTTGCAGGACATGGCCCGAGGCTTCACCTTTTTGCCATAGACGTTGCTTGGTGCGGCTAAAGAAAGTCACGAGGCCGGTTTTGATTGTTTGCTCA
>Ga0206811_1016_pt1 | contig 57316 bp, 33 predicted proteins | sample Alteio_BWOrgCont_53_FD_152886 | JGI IMG/M metagenome (GOLD analysis project Ga0206811, IMG submission 152886) | Enriched cells from forest soil in Barre Woods Harvard Forest LTER site, Petersham, Massachusetts, United States -... | ecosystem: Environmental > Terrestrial > Soil > Temperate forest >... | reverse complement strand
AACTTGCGAGCCGCGCGCGGTTGTCGGCCAAGCTCGTTGAGCCGTGCGGCAATGTCCACACTCATATTCGGAAAGCGATTGAGGTTCTCCGAGACGTTCTCCAGGTTCTCGGCGAAGTTGCCCACGTGGAGCGCGACGAACTGCGTCTTCGGATGCCGCGCGAATACGCGGTTGCGCGCTTCCAGCAGCTCGGCATTGGAAGGATACCCGGGCCGCGCGAATGACCAGTCAGGATGATTGCTCAGCTCCTCGTAACGCTCATTAAAGCGGTCCGTGGGAGTAAAGAAGGCAATCGGATCAGATACATGGATGGCCACGGGAATCCCCAAGCTTCCGCAGCTCTCCCACATTGAATCGAAGCGGGGATCATCAATCTTCACCAGCGGTCCGGTGGTGGTGTGCTCACGCAGATAAAGCCCGAGCGTCTTCAAAATCTTGAGGCCACGCGCTCCGTCGCGGTGAGCCTGAACGATGGCATCGGCCTGCAATTGTGCGTAATCCGGCCGTCCGAAGAGGTCGTACGAGGGCTCGGTAAAGGAATAAAACCGGTTGGGACTGTTGCGGTCATAGCGGCCAACAGAATCGCGGATTCCTGCACCGAAGCCGCCGGTCAGATTCACCATCGAATGCAGGTTGACGCGATCCATCACCGGAAGCAGTTCCTCCGGGGTGGCAGCGTAGACACGCTTCGCTCCCAAAGCTACGCCGTTCACCGTGTGCGCGGATTCGGTAATGTGCGTATGAAAGTCGATCGCCGGGTACCGCGCCCGGCTCACGTGCGTCTCCTTCACGTGCAGCATGGACCTGGGCTCGTAATCCGACAACGCCAAGGGACCGCTGTTCTTATGGCTCGCCGTTGTCTGCTGATCGCCACCATCCGTGATATTTTTCGCCAACCCCGTTGCCACACCGGCTCCCAGCAAACCCAACCCTGTGGTTGCCAGCATTGCCCTACGGCTGATGTCGCCCATTTTCTGTCCCCTTCTTATTTCTTCGCTCTTCGAAACGGACGCTCGGCCCGGAGAGACTCCCCGACCAAACGCACGTCGCCGACCGCCACCTTGAAGTTGTAGATCCAACATTATGCATGGGCTAGTTATGAAAAGCGACCAAAATCAATTGCGCTTTATTACTATTTAGAGCGATTATGCTTCGGAATGTTGAAACTCGTAATAAAAGGAATTATCACAGGAACCATCATCGAGCCAGGAATGCATCGATGCAATCAGAAGCCCGCGTCCAATTTCCCCACCAACATCCTGGTCATGGGTTAACCCCTCTGAGTATTTCCCGTTCCTGCTGTCCGAGAATATCCCTGCAACGCACACAGTACGACCACCATGCTTAGAGATACCTTTGCTAGAAGCTCATTCAAAAGCGTAACCAGAAGAAGTGCCGAAGAGACATCACTCAAGCAAGGCGATGTTTTGTCAACGCGGAGATCAAGTCAACCGAGCTGATGTTCCAGAAGGACCGAGCAGACTCCCTACCAGAGAAGTTTCAATGCGAATTGAACCTGCCGGGACGTCGTGGCCGTGCTGGTAATAGCGCCTGCTGTGCCAGAGACCCCGGAGGGTGTAAACACGATGAGATTAGGTGTATTGAAATTAGCTCGGTTCAGCAGATTGAAGAGCTCAGCGCGAAACTGAAGCGTAAGCCGCTCGCGGATGGCGGTGTCCTTGAACGTAGAAAAGTCCCAGGTGGCGAGTCCCGGTCCGATCAAGGTGTCCCTGCCGAGGTTGCCGTAGAATCCGCTGTTAGCTGGGGGCGGAAGAAACGCGCTGGGGTTGAACCACTGAGACGGATTGCCGATGGTTGCGGATCCATGGAAGTCTGGGTTCGCGAACGGTCTCACCGGATTGCGAGTGTCCCCCTTGTTCGACGGGTTGTAGCTGAGCTGGGGGGTATAAGGGAACCCCGACTGCAGAGTAAGGATGCTGTTCACTGACCACCCGCTTACGGAAGCGTTGGCTAAGCCACCGAATCCATTAGCGAAGGCCTTGCCCCGCCCGAAGGGCAATAGATAAACGGCGTTCACTACGCCGATATTTCTCACGTCGTAGGTCGCCAGACCCCAGTCTGCATGCAAGTCATAAGGGTTGGATACAAGGCCTGGCGCATTACCAGCCGTTGTTTGGTTCAGCGAATCTCCATTGTCGAGCGCTTTTGACCATGTGTAGACGCCGCGCAAGGCGAGATCATGGCTGAACCGATGATTCACGTCGACCTGGAGCGAGTTGTAGTTGCTGTTACCCCAGGAGAACCACGTCCACGTGTTGGCCAGCGTTGGGTTGGCCTTGGGCGTCCCGACCGGGATGTAGAAGCTTCCGGCAGGAACGGCGGAGCCAGCCAGCGGTGCCGGGAAATTCGCGGGATAGGCACCCGGGCATGGCGATGCCGGGCAGATGGTCGGAACGGGTTGGTTGGCGTCGACGCCAATGAGCTCGTGGTAGCCGTGGGAGCCGACGTATCCCAAGGTGAGCGAGGTGTTGGGAGTAATCTCCTGCTCGACGCGGAGGGAGTAGGAGATGAGGGTCGGCATCTTCGCATCGGGCTGGACGCCACCGGGCACGAGGAGCGCTTTTGCCGGGGTTGGACCGGCGGGGCTGATGGGCAGACTCGATACCGGCAACGACGCGATGCTGTAGGTAGGATTGAAGGGCGCGTTCTGATCCATGCGGTAGCCAAGGTCGTCGAGCAGTTCGTTGTACATGCCGAAGCCTGCACGCACGACGGTTTTGTCCGGGCGCGGGCTCCAGGCTATTCCGATGCGGGGCTGCGGGAGAAACTTCGCGTTGTTGGTGGTGAATCCGTTGTCACCAATATGCGGCTGGCTGGAGATGGTGCGGCCCGTAAAGGTGTAATTGGCAGCGCGGCCATGGGCCTCGTTCCAGCCAGTGGAGAACTCACCACGGAAGCCGAGGCTGAGTGTGAGACTGGGGTTGATGCGGATCACGTCCTGGGCATGGACGGCTCCGAAGAACGAGCGCCAGTTCATTTCGGTAGGCGCGGGGCTGTAGAGGAAGCTGCTGGTAGTTCCCGTGAGGAAGGTCTGCAGGCTGGTGAAGGTGGCCTGTCCGTATTGGCTGAGGTTGATGGTTTCGTTTGATTGGAAGTTTTGGAACCAGCCGCCGAAGCTCCACTGATTGCGGCCGCGCGATAGCGTCACGCGATCTTCGTAAGTGTAGAGATTGCGGGCAATGGGCAGATTACTTCCGTTGTTGCTTCCGGCGAGACCGACCTGCGCCTGGGGATTCGATGCGGCACTGCCGCCGACGACTACCGCTCCGACGGGACGGCCACTGACGAAGCCGGGAACGGTAGTGGCGGGTGTGCCGGGGGTTAGTTCACCGGTGAAGAAATAGCCAGCGCGGGAATAGCCGACACGGGCGACGTTAAGCAGCGCGGGAGAAAAGACATGGGTTTCATCGAGGCTTAATACCTGTTCGCGCAGGGTAAGTATGTCGGAACTGTAGGGATTGGCCGTGGTCGCGGTGAAGTCGTCGCCATCGTCAATGGTGTAAATGCCGGAGAAGGTGTCCTTCGGGGAGAATGTCTGATCGAAGCGCGCTGTGCCGAAGTCTTCACGAATGGTTTGCAGCGGGCTGCTGAAGACTTCGGCGATGCCGTTGAAGTCGGGAGCACCTGCCGGAGGCGTCGGCCAGAGGTTCAGCAGTGGCTGGACGCTGGGAACTGCCGCCGCCCGCGATGCCAGGTCGGGCACGAACGCCACGGAGGTCTGGTGGAGATGTTGGCGGAAGCCTTCGTAGTTTCCGAAGAGGAAGGTTTTATCCTTCTTCACGGGTCCGCCCAGGGAGGCTCCGAACTGATTGCGCTGGAATGGTGGAGCGGATCCCTGGTCGAAATAGTTGGGAGCATCGAGAGCATTGTTACGCAGGAACTCATAAGCCGAACCATGAAGCTGGTTGGTTCCTGAGCGGGTGACGATGATGACCTGGGCGCCGGGGCGCTTGCCGTACTCGGCTCCGTAGGAGTCGCGCAGAACGTTGAATTCCTGCACCGCTTCCACGCCCAACAGTTGCTGGCTCGGACCGCCGGGCTGCATATTGTTTTCGGCAGCGCCGGTGAATTCAACTCCGTTGAGCAGAAATAGATTTTGCTGCGGACGGTTTCCGGAAACGGCAAAATTGTTGCCGGTCGTTGAGTTGGAGACGCCGATGCCTCCCGTCTTTTGCGATGTGAAATTCACGATGCCGGGATTGAGAGTAAGCAGGAGATCGTAGCTGCGGCCATTCAGCGGCAGATTCTGTATCTGCCGGTCACCGACGAGGCCGGAGATGTCCTGGGTAGAGCTGTTCACGACCGGGACATTCTCGGTGACGGTTACCTGTTGCTCAATCTGGCCCACCTGCAACGTAAGATCAGCGGTCGCATCCTGACCGACCACAAGGAATATCCCCGTGCGCACCTTTTCAGCAAAGCCGTCTTTTTTCGCGTGAAGCTCGTAGTGTCCGACAGGCAATTCGAAAAGCTCATATTGCCCTGCCTGATTGGTGAGTGTGGTGCGTGAGATTCCCGAATCAGTATCTTTCGCCGTGACTGACGCCGATGGCACGGCCGCGCCTGAAGGATCGAGTACCCTTCCAGACAAATTCGCTGACACCTGCGCTTCCGCCGAGAGGAAGCAGAAGGCGAGCTGAAACAGCAAAATAGCAGACAAACGGACGCTTGCGAATGACATTTTCATCCTTTTTCCAATCTGGAAAATCATTGAAGGCCGGGGTTCGGGAGCTTTTCTGACCGCCTGAACCTGTGGCGTCACACACAATCAGGAGCAATTTCAGATTCGTCTCATTTTCGACCAAGTCGCATCGTGAATAACTGCCAAATTTCGATGAGGATCAGGTCCTTAAGCTGCCAATGTATAGCAATTTGAACGAATACAGTCGTTAATGTCAATCGTATCTAGTCGATTAGAAAGATCATGACTTCGGTGGATTTGTAGCAGAAGATCAGTTCCTCTTCCCACCTGGCATCCGATTCGGTTCAGTTGCGGGAAAGTGATAGCATTGGCGGATGTTTAGGCTCGACTCACAGGCCCGCAAGGCTTCCGCAGCGCTGGCGTTCGCCTCCTGTCTTAGTTTGCTGCTATTCATCGGGTGCACCCAGACTGCGCCGGATACCCGTGTCGCCGACGAGAAGGAGCTGAGGGACTTGGATGCCCAGTGGTCGAAGGTTGCCGGGGCCAAGGATCTCGATGCAACCGTGGCTTACTATGCTGACGATGCGGTGGTGATGCCCGGCGATGCGCCGGTCGCTAATACGAAGCAGACGATTCGCGATCTGTGGGCTCCCATGATGGCTCCAAATATGTCAGTTTCGTGGCAAGTTAATCAGGCTGAGGTAGCCCGATCCGGGGATTTGGGCTATGCCAGGGGTGTATATCAGCTGGTGATGAAGGACGCCGCGGGAAAGACCACAACCGAGCGTGGCAAGCTCCTGGAGGTCTGGAAGAAACAGTCCGATGGCAAATGGAAGTGTGTTATCGACAACTTCAGCGCGGATGCTCCACCAGTATCGCCAGTTCCTGAGAATGGTAAGTAGGCTATTGGAAAAACGGTCCTTCGGCTCAAGGTGAGTCCCAAACGGGCCTACAATTTATATAAATCGGAGAAGTAAGCAGGAGCATCGAAAGACATCATGAAGCTCAAGCTGAAATGCGGATTCCTTACTGCGCTGACTCTTGCGGCGTCGATGGCGTGGGCCGATACATTGGAGTTGAAGAACGGCAGCGTGATTAAGGGCAAGTTTCTTGGCGGCACCGAGACTGAAATGAGCTTCCAGGTAGGCTCGACGGTACAGAAATATAAGGTCGCCGACATCGTTTCGCTCAAGTTCGACTTGGAAGGCGCAGTAAGTGCCCCGGCACCGCCGCCGCAGAGTTCACTTCCCGACGATCCGGGGACGACAGCGCATGTCGAAATGAAGCCGGCCTATGTAACTATCCCAGCCGGGACACAAATTTCTGTGCGCACCATCGATGCCATCGACTCCACCTATAACGTCGTGGGAGACCGCTTCCAGGCTTCACTCGAAGAACCCCTGATGTTGGAGGGCGACGTGATGGTCGCGAAAGATGCCCTCGTCTATGGCCGGCTGACACAAGCGAAGGAGTCAGGAACGTTCACCGGCAAATCGCAGCTACGCCTGGAACTGACCGGGATTGCAGTGAATGGAAAGATGGTGCCCGTGGTGACTGGAGAATATGAAGTCACCGGCAAGTCGCGCGGGGCGAGCACCGCAAAAAGAACGGTCGGCGGAGCGGCCCTTGGAGCGCTCATCGGTGCCGTTGCCGACGGCGGTCAGGGAGCAGCGATCGGCGCGGGCGTCGGCGCAGGTGCTGGCGCAGGCTCGGAAATCATCACTGGGGGCGACCAGGTAAAGGTGCCGAGTGAGACCCTGCTCGATTTCACGCTGCAGCAAGATGTATCGCTACCGACGCCCCAGAGCTGATTCCGGGCGCAGTCACGAGAGAAGCCCAGTCCAACGTTTATCGACAGTGTGAGAATATTGTTGGGTTGAAGCTCAAGCCACCCCGATCACGCGCCGGGTTTGTGTGAATGAGAAGAGCCAGACTCCTACGGAGATCTACGGTACTCCACTCTTCCAATTCCAAGTCCCGCAAAACAATTCCTGGTGCAAGCTGATATCAGCGGCTCAGAGACTATCGGCCAGAATGGTCATGCGAAATTAATTCTGCGCCGGGAAGCCCGAAGTTTGATGATTGTTCTGGTGGATGCCCAGCGAGGTGATCTAGCACGCTCTGCATTTCGTTGAGTAGCTCGTAGGCCATTTCTCGCGTGAAGCCGTGGCGAATGAGGATGCGCTGGATGACGAGATCTTCGCGATTGGGTGGCATGGAATAGGCAGGGACGAGCCAGCCGCGCTCGCGCAGTCGATCGGCAAAATCGTAGAGGGTAAAGCTCGACGATGCAGGGTCTTTCAGTTCCCAGCAGAGGCCGGGGATTCCGCCGTCGCCGTCGTAAATGATTTTGAAGGGTCCGAATTCGGCGATCTTTTCTGCGAGAAAGCGGCCCAAGGCATAACACTCGGTCTGGATGTCGCGGTAGCCCTCTTTGCCGAGTCGCAGGAAGTTGTAGTACTGGCATATGATTTCGCCGCCGGGCCGTGAGAAGTTAAGCGCGAATGTGGGCATGTTGCCGCCGAGGTAGTTGACATCGAAGATCAGCTCTTCGGGAAGGTCGTGCTTCTCTCGCCAAAGAGCCCAGCCGACTCCAAGCGGCGCAAGACCAAATTTATGACCGGAGGCATTGATGGATTTTACGCGGGGCAGGCGAAAGTCCCAGAGAAGGTCTGGCTGGATGAAGGGTGCGAGGAAAGCGCCACTGGCTCCATCGACGTGGATGGGGATGTCGAGGCCTGTTTCGGCTTGCAACTTATCGAGTGCAAGGCTGATCTCGTGGACCGGCTCAAACTGGAGGGTGAAAGTGACACCGAGAGTAACGACGACGCCGATGGTGTTTTCGTCGCAGCGTTTGAGGACTTCTTCCGGAGTGAGCAGTAGACGGTCGCCTTCCATTGGGACTTCGCGGATTTCGACGTCGAAGTAGCGGCAGAACTTGTGCCAGCAGACTTGAACCGGGCCCATGACAAGATTCGGAGTATCAGTAGATTTGCCTTTGTCACGCTGGCGCTTTCGCCAGTTCCACTTGAGGGCAAGACCGCCGAGCATGGCTGCTTCACTGGAGCCGGTGGTAGAACAGCCGATGGTGCTGGCTGATTCCGGGGAGTTCCAAAGGTCCGCAAGCATGTGGACGCAGCGCTCTTCAATGGCTGCGGTCTGCGGGTATTCATCTTTGTCGATCATGTTCTTGTCGGCGGACTCATCCATGATCTGCAACACTTCGGGTTCGATCCAGGTGGTACAGAAAGTAGCGAGATTTTGCTGCGAGTTGCCGTCGAGTATGAGTTGATCGTGGATGGTCTGATAGACGGTTCGCGGGTCCTGCTTTACTTCAGGAAAGCTGTATGTCTCGGTCTTGTCATTATGGACCTCGGACTCAAGTTGGCTGGTGGGGGTAGCTTTGAGTTCTTCGGTGTTGTGTAGGGGCATAGGTTCTCCTATCGCTCTAATACCGAACTGTATTTAGTTTCTGCCCAAAGCTGGAAAGAAAAGATGAATAATTCTGGAAGTAGTAGTCACCATGCCTCATCGGTTGAAGGTTCGTTCCTGTTCGTGGTACTCGTACATGACCTCCGCCAAGATGTCTAGTTGCTCACGCGGCGCGTCACATCTGGTAGGGCGATATTGATTTGCAAACCTTGTGGAGTAGTGTTTTCGGCGTGAATTGTCCCTTTGTGAATGCGAATCACTCGATCGGCAATAGCCAGACCCAGGCCAGTCCCGCCCGACTGCCGATCGCGAGCATCGGCTACACGGTAGAAGGGCTGGAATATATTGATGAGATCGGATTCCGCAATCCCCGGCCCACAATCACGGACGGTGAGGGAAACGAAAGACCCGCCTTCTATTTCTTGGCATTGGAGAGCAACTTCGACTGGTGTTCCGGGCGCTGTATAGCGAATTGCATTACGAATCACATTTTCAATCGCGCTGTGCAGCAGTTCAGCATTTCCGTGGACAAAAAATTGTTCCGATGCTTTCAATGTGACAGCCACATCGCGTTTCTGTGATTCAAAACCGGCGTCGTGAACGATACGGGATACCAATTCTGTCAGGTTTACCGAGATCATTTGTACCGGCGCTGTCGCTGTGTCCAGCCTGGCTATGATGAGCAGGCGGCCTATCATTTCATTTAGACATTCCACATCCTGCTCCATGTGATCAAAGGCGGTGTCGTTCCCTTTCCTCTTGCGTCCGAGGTCGAGCGCAACGCCTAGTCTGGCCAATGGAGAGCGGAATTCGTGAGAAATATCGTAGATAAGCTGGCGTTGGCGCGAGACAAGCTCTTCGATGCGACCAGCCATGACGTTGAAGTCTCGCACAAGGGCTCCGAGTTCGTCGCGCCGGCGTTCTATCTTCTCAGCCGCGCGAGTGCTTAGATCTCCCGCGGCCAGATGTTGTGAAGCTTCTTGCAAGTGCAGAATTGGAGTAGTGATATACCGGGTGAGCAAATAGCAGATAAAACCAGAAACCAACAGAGCAACGCCCCACCGCAATACAACCGCTGCTGCATCAAGGCCTAATGCGGCGCGAGGTCCAGCCGGGAGTTCGGTAGCAAAGATATATTCACCGGTTCCGCCTGGCAACATCAAGGCGACACGAACGATGCCGTATTTCATAGTAAAGACTGAAGCTTTCGTCGTCGCCACGGATGAAATCATGTCCGCGAAGGTCCCACAGTCTGAACCTGCGATCTGATCTCCAGTTGAATCGAAGAGGCAGGCTCGCAACTGTGTGTCACGCTCGAACCTTGCGATGTAAGCCGCCGCTGCGGGCACTCCGCCACGCTCCAATTCTGCAACAGCGACCATGCCGGAAGATCGAGCTGTATCCGTCAGACTCGCATGCCATCGCGAAGGCACACTTCGCGGCCCCAGAATAAATGTAAAAACCAACGCAATGCCTGTGACGATGACAGTTGCCCAGAACCATAAAAAAATCTTCAGGAAAAGACTATGCAATCTCATGTTGCCTCGGAGCGCACTACAAAGAGATATCCACTACCCCGCACAGACTTGATTCGTTCGCCTCCATGGCTGGAGCCCAACTTCTTGCGCACATTACTGACATGTACGTCGATGACACGATCAAAAGGGCCAAGCTTATGGCCAAGGACTGTTTCGGTGAGTTGCTCACGGGTAACAACGCGCCCAGCATGCTGTAACAGCATTTCCAGCAATGTAAATTCCACGCTTGTAAGAGCAAGGAGAGCGTCACGTAATCGGACCTCCCGTGCTGCAGGATCGAGGCGGATATCACCGACGATCAATGGTTCGGTTGCTGTTGTCGCGCGAACAGTGCGCCGTAGAATAGCGCGCATGCGCGCTACAAGCTCGCGCGGGTTGAATGGCTTGGGTAGATAATCGTCAGCACCGATCTCTAAGCCAAAGATTCGTTCGACATCTTCGCCACGGGCAGTCAGGATCAACACGGGAACCTGGGATCGGGCGCGTATACGGCGCAACACATCCAGGCCACCCATGCCGGGGAGCATCAGGTCGAGGATAACGAGAGCATGCTCCTGAGAGAGGGCACGTTCAAGGCCGCGTGGGCCATTGTGTACTGCTTCAATTGCGAACCCTTCTGTGTTCAGGCTCTCAGCGAGAAGCTCGCACAACGCAACATCGTCGTCGACGATAAGAACTCGATCCATTCCGCGCCGCTACCGCAGAATCGATACTAGCCCATTCTCGGCCAGCACCAAGGATCTTTACAAAACTTTACTGTGCTTAACCAATCTTTATCGCACGTCTGAGATGCCGGTGCTGAAATCAGAGTGTGACAGAAAGGTATTGATATGAAGCGATACATCATTTGGTCAAGCCTGGTTGTGGTGCTGATTGTGGCTGCTGTAGCCGTTGCCCGAGCTGAGGGACGAGGATGGCGCGGATGGTGTGATCATGGATGGCATCACCACGGTCCTCTGGGCTATGTGGCACATGAGTTAGATCTGAGCCAAGCGCAAAACTCCCAGATTCAATCGATCTGGCAGACCGAACGACCGACAATTTCTGCGCTTGTTCACGAATGCGCTGCCGAAGCCAAAGAAATGGACACAGCTACAGTGCAAGGCAATTTGGACGAAAGCAAGGTCCAGGAAATTGCCGCTCGCCAGGGTGCAACGATTGCAAAGCTTCTGGTTGAGAAAGAGCGATTGAAGTCGAAGATTTATACGACTGTTCTGAACCCTGAACAGCGCACTAAGGCCGATGCACTCCAAGAGCGGTGGCATTCCCATCTGGATCGAATTGCCGATCGCATCGGTAATGATTGAGCGCGAAGATGCTCGCGGCGGTTCGCCACAGCTGCTCTAGACCTCAAATGAGATACGAAAAATCTCTGTAGCACCGTAATGCACGATAGGAGAATCACCATGTCCCTCAAACGCCACGCAGGTCCGTCACTTTTGTTGCTTACGGTTGTCTATGTTGCCTTGATGATCGCTGGGGGATCTAAGCTGAGCACGGCTTTCCAGGTGCCGCATGATTCTGCTAAGGCTGTCGCCTTCGTGGCCGAGAACGGCTGGACAATTAAATGGGGGTCGTTCCTTGAACTGGGTTCTGCGATTCCCCTGGGCATCTTCATGGCTGTAAATATCAGCCGTTTGCGGTTTCTCGGCGTTCGCGCCGCAGGCGAGCAGATTGCCGCCCTCGGCGGCATCGGTGCGCCAATGATGTTGATCTTGTCTGCGCTGGCGACCTGGTCTCTCACCAGGCCGGGCGTCGCCGAAGCGCCAGGCGCTGTCGGAGCTTTGCAGGCACTCGGCTTCGATGGAGGAGGTCCGGGCTTCGCCGTGTTCCTCGGACTTTTTATCGCGGGCGTTTCGGTTACAGCAGGTTTGCACAAATTGATCCCGCGCTGGCTTATGTGGCTGGGTATTGCGGTTGCAGGGGCTGGTGAGCTTTCTTCATTGACGCTGCTGAATTTCGAGGCAGGCTATTTCATTCCGGTGGCGCGTTTTATAAGTATCATATGGATGATCGGCATATCACTCAAGTTACCTGTGAGCATCAAGCACGAGAGAAACCTGATGGAGCCGAACGCTGTGCTGCGACCAGCAGAACAATGACGCAGGCATGACAGTGAGCCCACTAGAATCCCATTGCGATAAAATGAAGATATCAATACTCTCCAGCTGAGAAAAACCAAAGCGAAAGAATATTCTCTCCGACATCAAGAATCTTCTTGCCTTTCCTCATTCTTCGAACGATCAGAAATCGACATAGAAAAATAATCCGAACGGCAAAGTCGTCCCCCCACTTCTTCCTCCCGCGAATACGACTACGCCAGCATTTTGCTAAACTTTTGAGTGGAAGAAAATCCAGCCTATCTCCCGAGCAGGCCTCCGGGCGGCTAAAGTTGCTCTTTTAAGTCGTGAAGGGCATGGCATCCGCTCTACACCCAGGCCAGGAAAAAGAGCGCGACGAACTCATACGGGAGTGCAAGTTTGCTTTAACGGCTTACTTGGACTGTTTAGCCCGGTAGATTCCAGAACCGGAATCAGGTGGCCGTTTCTTACGGAAGAGACGCCTGTTTCGGTCGAAGTTAACGCAAACCGATGTTTCTTCTTCATGTACAGAGAGCGGTATTGACAGACCTATGCGGATTCTAAGTTTGCGATTGATCATCGCGTTGATCGTTGGGGTCACTTTGGTGTCCCTGGCCTCGTCCTGGTACCAGGTTCAGGCCGAGAAAGACGCTCTGCGCCGCGATCTTGAACGGAAAGCAGAAACATTTGGCGAGAGCTTTGCTGTCAACGCAGAATCCTACTTGCAAGCCGGGGACAAGCCTGGCCTCGAGGAGATGATCCAGCGCTTCAGCAACCGTGATCATCTACTGGGGATTGGCGTCTACGACCGAGATTTCTTTCCCCTGGCCACAACTCTTGATCTTAGCGCCTCTCTGCGGGGAACCCCGCAGGCACTTACCGAGGCCATAGCGAGCAACCGCCCTGTAAGCAGTTCCATGCGGTTGCATTTCAAGCGGATTTATTTGCTTGCCGCGCCATTGCATGCGGTGGACAAGAGCATCGCGGGTGGAATGGTTATCATCTACGATACCGCCTACATCCGCGCTGAAATTTTCCGTGTCTGGAGTCGGGTCTTTATTCACATCGCCGGTCAGGTGCTGGTGATTGTTGCGATCACCCTGCTGATCGTTCGCTGGAGCCTTGCCGGACCTATCGCACGCGCGGCGCAGTGGATGAAAACGGTCCGCACAGGACGGCATGCCATTCAGCCGCCGGCCAAAGATCTCGATTTTCTGCAGCCGCTTACACGGGAGGTAGCGCCACTTGCAGAAAGCATGCGCCAGGCCCGCGCAGCCGCGGAGATTGAAGCCAGGTTGCGGAACACGAACGAATCTCTCTGGACTGCCCAACGGTTGGCCGATCATGTTCGCACGAAGCTCAATGGTAGTGGCCTGTTTGTAGTCTCCAATCGCGAACCCTACATTCACAACCGACAGGGCGGAGTTGTCACCGTAACGGTTCCAGCCAGCGGCCTGGTTACAGCCATTGAGCCGATACTTTGCGCCTGCAACGGGACATGGGTGGCCCAGGGAAGCGGCAATGCCGACGCGGAAACCGTAGACAGCCACGACCGGTTGCAGGTGCCGCCTGACGATCCTCGATACACACTGCGCCGCGTTTGGCTCAGCAAGGAAGAAGAAGAGGGATATTACTACGGCTTTGCCAACGAGGGTTTGTGGCCACTCTGTCACATGGCACATACACGTCCCGTCTTTCGCGCGTCTGACTGGGAATACTACAACAAAGTGAATGCGCGTTTTGCCGATGCGCTCGTAGAAGAAATGGCGAACGAGGAGCATCCTGTCGTTTTAATTCAGGACTATCACTTTGCCCTGCTGCCGCGCATGGTGAAAGACCGGATGCCTCACGCGAGAGTCGCGATCTTCTGGCATATTCCATGGCCAAATCCTGAATCGTTCAGCATCTGCCCCTGGCAACAGGAACTGCTGGATGGCTTGCTCGGCGCGGACCTGATCGGCTTTCATGTTCAAGCACACTGTAACAATTTCCTCAGTACGGTCGACCGCGTACTAGAAGCACGCGTTGATTGGGAACATTTTTCTGTCAAGCGCAAGGACCATTGGTCTTCGGTATTGCCCTTCCCAATCAGCGTGGAATTCTTAGAGACAGCAGAGGCTCCTGCAAAAAACAATGCAGCAGAGGAACGCAGTGCTCTAATCGCTGAACTCGGCATCGAGGCATCTTTCCTCGGCGTTGGTGTTGATCGTGTGGACTATACCAAGGGCATCATCGAGCGCTTCCAGGCGGTGGAGGCGTTTCTTGAGAGCCATCCGCGATATCAGGGCAAGTTTACGTTCATTCAGATCGGCGCACCCTCACGCAGCCACATTCAACGGTATGCCGATTTCCAAAAGGAAGTCGAAGCCGAGGCCAATCGTATTAATGAGCGTTTCAAAGACGGCAAATGGAGGCCGATTGTTTTTCTGAATCGTCAGCACAGTCACCAGGAAGTGCGGCGCTATTATCGAGCGGCCCATCTGTGCATGGTCACATCCTTGCATGACGGAATGAATCTTGTGGCGAAGGAGTATGTCGCTGCCCGCCAGGATGAACGGGGAGTGTTAATCCTGAGCCGGTTCACCGGTGCGGCAAGAGATTTACGGGACGCTATCATCGTCAACCCATACGACATTCAGGCGAGCAGCGATGCGATAGCGCAAGCACTGGAGATGGACATCAGTGAAATGACCGACCGTATGCGGCGCATGCGGAGATCGGTAAAGGAGCACAACATCTACTGGTGGGCAGGCAGCTTAATCGGAGAACTCTGCGAGCTTCGTCTAAGCAGATCACAGGCAGGTTCTTTCCAACAAAACTAGTAGATGGAGATATAGCATGCAGGATGCTCGCCGAACGAGCATAGTCGCGGATTTTATGAACCAGCTGAGTCATGCGCCAACGTCGGCTCTTCTATTGGACTATGACGGTACGCTGGCACCGTTTCAAACGGAACGCGATCATGCTTATCCCTATCCAGGTGTAGTACCCATTCTCGACCGCATTATCCGCAGTGGCAGGACAAGAGTCGTCGTCATCTCGGGACGACCAGTCCATGAGGTGCGTGTGCTGCTCGGCTCGTTAAACAATCTTGAAATATGGGGAGCACATGGCCTGGAACACTTACTTGCGGACGGAACATACCGGCAAGCCACAATCGATTCAGAAATCCTGACAGTTTTGGAGAAAGCCAGAAGATGGGCAGTGACGACCGGGTTTGCCTCACTGATTGAAACCAAACCAGGCGGCATTGCGATTCATTGGCGTGGATTAACGGAAGCTGAAATTGAGAAAACGCATGCACTCGCCCAGAAAGAGTTGACCTCATTCGCTGAACAACCAGGACTCAAGCTTCTGCGCTTTGATGGAGGCCTGGAGTTGCGCACTGCCCGTCCGGATAAAGGTGATGCGGTCGCTGCAATTCTGAAAGAATCAGATCCGAATGCGCAGGTCGCTTTTCTCGGCGATGATCTGACGGACGAAGATGCCTTCCAGGCTCTGGAAGGAGGCGGGCTCTCTGTTCTGGTGCGATCCGAATATCGGGAGACCAAAGCAAATGCATGGCTTCGGCCTCCGCATGAATTAATTAGCTTTTTAGAACAATGGTTGAGCAGCCTTTCTGCATAGGTGCAGGTGTATTCCTTTTGCACCCAGTCACAATTAAATCCATCGTTGTGAGCGGTCATTTTTTGATCATGGCCTTGATAGCGTAGTCTGATCGGGAAGATGAAAAAGCAGATGAAGGCGCGGCTCTCTCTCATGATGTTCCTGGAATACTTTATCTGGGGCGTCTGGTATGTGACTCTCGGAACCTGGCTCGGTCAATCGCTGCGGTTTACCGGCGCTCAGATAGGACTCGTCGCTGGCACTACGGCCATTGGAGCTATCGTTTCACCCTTTCTGGTGGGGCTGATTGCCGACCGACTGTTTGCGACGCAGAAGGTGCTGGCTGCTGTTCACGGTCTGGGTGCTTTACTGCTGCTTCTGGCATCTTCCCAGGCGGCATTTGGACCAGTTTATTTTTTGGTGCTGCTCTATGCCCTCTGCTACATGCCGACGCTATCTCTGACGAACTCGCTCGCCTTTCGCCAGATGAGCGATCCAAAGACGGAGTTTGGACCGATCCGGGTATTAGGAACTGGCGGTTGGATCGTCGCCGGATTACTGATCGGCACGCTGCGGCTCGAAGCTACGGCAATACCGATGCGACTTGCCGCATCCGCATCGATTCTGATGGCGCTGTATTGCCTTACCCTTCCCGATACTCCGCCGCTCATGAAGGCAACTCAATTCCGCTTGAGTGATGTCTTCCCTGCTGAAGTGCGGAGCCTCTTTAAGGAGCGTGCATTCACCATTTTTGTGCTGGCATCTTTTCTTATTTGTGTGCCATTGCAGTTCTACTACGCGTTCACAAATTTATTTCTGAATGAAGTTGGAGTGAAGAACGCCGCCGGCAAAATGACTGGCGGCCAGATGTCTGAGCTGTTTTGTATGCTGCTGATCCCATGGTTCTTTTGGCGTCTGGGCGTGAAGTATATGCTGATTGCCGGCATGCTGGCGTGGACGCTGCGATACCTGCTCTTTGCTTATGGCAACAGCAGTAGCGGCATGTGGATGCTCTGGCTCGGAATCCTACTGCATGGCATCTGCTATGACTTTTTCTTTGTGACCGGGCAAATCTATGTCGACCGAAAAGCACCCTTGGCCCTACGCGCCGCAGCTCAGGGAATGATCACACTGATTACCTATGGCGCCGGCATGCTGCTCGGGTCGTGGCTCTCCGGATATGTTGTCGATCTCTACGCGCACACAGACGCACAAGGGGCTGTGACGCACGCATGGCGATCCATCTGGATGGTCTCCGCCGGATGCTCGGCTGCGGTGTTGCTGCTCTTCTTCTTTACCTTCAGAGACACGGATAAGCAGGCTCACTCAGCCATTGCGTCGGAGGCTGAAGCCGTCGGCAGTGTCTGAAACTGATCGTCGCTCAGAGCGAGCGCAGGTGCGACGAGTCGCGCCACCATTGGAAGAGCACCACCATGGCAATAGAGATAAGTGCCACTGTGAGGCCTATCCACAACCCGAAGATTCCCTGCTTACGCCAGAAACAGAGCACGTAGCCTAACGGAAGTCCAAATATCCAGTACCCAGCGAAATTAGCAAACATTGGCACGCGTGTTTCGCCCAATCCGCGCAAGGCGCCGGTCGAAATCGTCTGGATACCGTCGAAGATCTGAAAAGCCGCAGCCAGCGCAAGAAGCGGAACGCCCATATTCACAACCGCTGCCTGGTTCGTGTAGACGACAAGAACCGCATGAGGCGCAAGCAGGAAAACGACAGCGGCACAGGCCATGAATCCGACTCCGATGGCCAAGGCAAGCCATCCGGCGCGACGCGCGCGCGGCCCATCGCCTGCGCCAACGGCATGACCAACAGCCACGGCAGCAGCAGCCGAGGTTCCCAGAGGAACCATATACGAGAAAGCTGCGCAATTAAGCGCGATTTGATGAGCGGCGAGCGCAACCGGCGAAAGACGGCCCGCCATCACAGTTGCCGCACCAAACGCACCCACTTCCATCACGATTTGACCTGCGGCTGGAACACCTAGCTTCAACAGGCTACGTATCCGGCTGAAAATGACTCCAGGCCAATGCGCAAAAAGCGAATGGCTGCGGCGTGCCTCATTTTTCCACGCGGCGAAGATGAGTACCCCCGCCATGTAGACTCTGGCAAAGCAGGTAGAGAGAGCCGAACCGCGGACGCCCATCGCCGGAAAGCCAAGATGGCCATAAATGAGCGCCCAATTCCCTGCCCAGTTGATGAGGTTGGCGGAAATGAGCGCGAAGGTGACCGGGCCAATATACTTGACTCCCTGCAGATAGCGGCGGAAGGCGGCATAGAGCAGGAGCGGCAGTGTGCCCCAGTTCAGCATGCGCAGATAATCCGCTGTTTGCTGGCTGACGGCTCGATTCACGCCCAGATGTGAAAATGCAAGCGGCGCAGCCCAGAGAAACGCCATAAGTACAGGTGTAAAAGCAATAGCAATGTAAACGCCCTGTGAAAGCCAACGATGGCAGTCATCGAAGTCGCCGCGGCCGTAAGCCTGCGATACCAACGTATCGAGCCCGAGCAGAATGCCGATTCCAAACAATGCCGGCGCATAGTAGATTGCGTTGCCCATGCCGACGGCACCAATAGCTTCCGCGCTGAGGCGGCCAACCATGATCGTGTCCACGATCGACATGGACATCCATCCCAGTTCCGACAAAATAACAGGGATAGCGAGCGCAAGGAGAGAGCGTAATTCCCTTTTCAAATCGATCTGTGTCGATTGGACGAACATGGTTCCACTGTACGGCATTTCGATGGAGCCGCTTTACATGCGCGGCATGAAAGAGACAGACCGAATATGTTAACTTGAATAGAGATCACCTTCCCTGGAGAGATGGCCGAGTGGCTGAAGGCGCACGCTTGGAAAGCGTGTTTAGGGGAAACTCTAACGTGGGTTCGAATCCCACTCTCTCCGCCATATTGCAAGCCGTTGATTTTAAATAGTTTATAATACTTATACCGTGATGGTATGAAGACCACCCATCTAGCAGCAAAATCCAGGTAACTTCTCTTCTGGTGCTGCCGTACGAGAATGGCTGACTGTATCTACCCGATTGCCAAGGCGTACGCAAGCGTTACGCGGTGCGCGTCGACAGGTCCGTACGCCGAGAATCCACCAAAAGATACCTGTTGCTCAATTGACTTTTTCAGGCACTACGGAGAATGAGATGTTGGCAACGACCGATTCGCAACCCCTTCAAGCATTCTTAACGGATTTCATATGCGGCGTCTCTTAGAGTAAGTTCTGTGCAACATTTCAGGACTTAGTCTTGAGAGAAGTCTAGAACTGCTGGAGGATGCTTGAGGAGATTCGCGAGAGTAGGAATTCTCGGTATTTCGTTCATAGGATCGTATTGCGTCGATGCTCAGCAACTTCCAAACGCGCCAGCGACTAGTACCTCAGCGGCGGCGAATGGCACACGGAACTTCTTTGAGGGATGGATAGACTTTTATCGGAAGGATTGGAAGGGTACGGCAGTTGTCGGCCCCCCAGCTCCTCGGCGAGGACTACCTTCACCGTTAAGTTCGCCACCATTTCCCAATTCGGACTGGTCGTACGGTGGGTCGCCGACAATTGGAGAGGCAGATGGGAATGTGTATCCGCTGCAGACCGCAATCGATGGAGCGACGGGGCGAACAAAGGTCTATGGATGGATAGAGCCGACGGCAAATGTGTCGACATCGCGTGACAGGAACTATCCGGAAACGAACGATATCTATTCGAATCGCATAGAGTTGGGGCAGGCAGTGGTATATGTCGAACGGCTCCCGGATTCGGTGCAGCGGGATCATGTCGATTGGGGATTTCATCTCACTGGGTTCTTCGGGACGGATTACCGTTCGACGACGAACAAGGGGTACTTCAGCAGCCAGTTGCTGGATCACGACAGGCAATATGGGTTCGATCCGGTGCTGGAGTACGCCGACGTGTACTTTCCGCACGTGGCGAAAGGTATGAATGTGCGTGCGGGGCGGTTTATCTCCATACCGGGAATCGAAGCGCAGTTGACACCGAACAACTACATCTTCAGCCACTCACTGTTGTATGCCGTGGATCCGTTTACCGACACGGGTGTGCTGGCGACAATCCAGGTGAGCGATCAGTTGGTGGTACAGGCCGGAGTTTCGGGGAGCCATGATGTGGCGTTATGGACCGAGGACGCCAAGCCGTCGTTCATGGGATGTGTCAGTTATACGACAAAGAGTGTGAACGACAACCTCTACTTATGCGCAAACGGAATTAATGACGGAGAGTATGCGTTCAACAATCTGCAGATGTATGACGGCACCTGGTATCACAAGTTCGGAAGCACCTGGCATATGGCGACGGAGATGTATGCAATGTACCAGAGGGATGTGCCAAGTGTGAACGGGTCAATCGTGCCGGAAAAAGGAACAAACGGCGCAAATTGCAGACCCGGGATGCAGAAGTGCCTTGCACCGGAGTGGGCGATGGTGAACTACATCAACAAACAGCTATCGCCGCACGATTTCGCTTCGTTCCGTAGCGACTTCCTGAATGACAAGAAGGGCCAAAGGACGGGGTATGCAACGAAATACAGTGAGGCTACGCTGATGCTGAGCCACTGGGTTGGATCTACGGTACAGATCAGGCCCGAGGTGCGATTCGATCATGCCTGGGACCGCAGATCCTATGACAAGGGAACGCGGACGAATCAGTTTACGTTCGCGACGGATTTGATCTTTCACTTCTAAGGCCTGTCGCATTCCGACCTATTGATTGGCCATGCAAGTTTGACTGCTACTGTTCGCGGAAACGGTATCCAACATAGCTGTCGGTTAGCAGATATTTTGGATCTGCGGGGTCGTCTTCCAGCTTTTTTCGTAATTGGCTGATGAGGACCCGCAAATATTCTCGTTCATCCCCATAACCTGGGCCGCGCAGCGCAGCAAGTAATCGGGCATGTGTAACTGGGCGGCCAGCGTTCTCCATCAAAAATTGAAGAGCATCGAACTCGCGGGGGGTAAGACGCGCTTCTTTTCCCGAAGTTTCTACACGCCGTCGAACCGGATCGAGCATAATCGTCCCGATAGTGATTGGCATATCGGAAGGAGCGGCTGGAGCCCTAAATCGTCGGATCGCTGCGCGAATTCTTGCCGTCAGCTCGCGTATCTGAAAAGGCTTGGTTACATAGTCATCGGCACCGGCTTCCAATGCTTCCACTTTGTCATCTTCGCTATCGCGGACAGTCAACATGAGAATAGGCAGACGTGTAAATATACGTCGAATGCGACGACAGGTCTCGATCCCTCCGATTCCCGGCATGTTGATATCGAGAAGCACGGCCTCGTAATCAACCATTCGCAAGCGTGTGAGCGCTTCCTCGCCATTGCTTGCTTCCCCGATGTCGAAACCCAGCGCATCGAGCGTTGTGCGCAGCGTGCGTCGCAGGGCTGAGTCATCCTCTACTACCAGGACTTTTCCATATAGCTCCTCCAAGTCAGGCCTCCTTGCAAAGGTGCGGTAGGGTAAGGAAAAAAGTTGTTCCAGTTTCAGGATCACTTTCGATCCACACCCGGCCCCGATGAGCTTCGGCTATGCGTTTGGCCACGGACAAGCCGATGCCAGTTCCAGGCGCGCGATATTCAGAACCAGGCGAGCGATAGAAGCGCTTAAAGACACGGGGCCGCTCTGCAGGCGCAATGTAAGAGCCCTCGTTGTGCACGCTGAACACGGTTTCTGCATCCGTCGCCACGACACGAAGTGTAATCGGCGAAGAAACACTCGCATACTTCGAAGCGTTGTCCAGTAGCTGCGCCAACGCCATCTGCAACAGGCGCGCGTCGGCCCAGATATGCCTGCCTGCCAGATTACCGACCGATACGTTCAATGTATGCTCGGCAAGCTCCAGCCTATTTTCTTCACGGCATAGATCTAAAAAGGGCTCCAGGATAACCTCCTGATAGTCGACCTTCAGTTGCTTCTCATCCAGCTTTGCGGTTTGCAGTACCTGAGTGGTCAGGTTGGCCAGATGAATCGCTTCCTGATTGATGAGCGAGACAAGCTCCTGCTGCGCACTCTCAAGCGAACTGATTTCGAGCAGACCTGAACTCGCCGTTTGAATTGTTGCCAATGGTGTTTTGAAAGCGTGAGCCAGGCCATCAAGAACGGTAGACCGCAGCTGTTCACTCCACTTTGCGGCCTCAGCACTGCTCTCCGCCATAAATGAATGGGACCGTTCCAGAGCAATGGCAGAAAGCGATGCAATCGCATCCACGGATCGTGAATCTACCCGACCATCACCCGTAGCACTGGCGAGGTAGAGCGCGCCAATCGGCCGTGTCCCGATCATTAAAACACGCTTAAACACGCCATGAGCGAAATCATTCTCGTAATACTCATGCAGGTACGCGGCGCGTACCTCGTCTGCGGAAATTTCGCGATTGCCTGCAGTGCTTAGCTGCGCTTCGCGAGCATCCCATAGCGCGATGCCATCCAGCTGGAACAAGTCGACAATCAGCTTTACAAGCTGTGCGCCGATTTCCTTGCGGCGATCCATCAGGAGAATGTCCCGGCTCATCAGGTACAGCTTTTCTATTCGTTCTCTTTGATCGTTTGTTTCTGTTGCATGATGTTTCAGGCGCTCGGCAAAGCGGCTGACAATCAAAACAATCGCCTCAAAACTACTAAGAGCGACCCAGTCCTGTGGGTCCGACATATAGAAGTGAAAAAGCGGTTCGGTAAAAAAAAAGTCAAGACATCCGACAGCAAGCACGGAAGCAACGCTTGCTTCGAAGATGCCCCATTCAAATGCAATCAGCATGATGGGCAAAAGGTAAAGAAAGCCCGCGACAAAGGCTTTAGCATGGCAGCCATATGCAACCACTGTCACCGCCGTAACGATGGGAGCAGTGGCCAGGGCACGCGACAATCGCTTGATCCAGAGCCGCTTCATGTTCTCTAAAATTTAGAGAATATCTCGCGTTCCATAAGTAAAGCATAACGGAGAGATAAGAAAGGACTGGTTGGTTCGTCAGTGAACTCTAAAGTCGTAAGAGAAACGTAAAGACCCGCTCGCCAGTTATGCGGCAGTTATGTAGATCATTGTTTTCTTAGAAGTGACCGGCAGTCTGTCCGGCAACTGGAGAAAGTCATGATCACTTCTAGAGGCCTTTTATCTATACGCTTCCATAAGACAACACACGTACTTCATACGTTTCTATTTCTCGTTGCTATTCTGCCTTTAGCAGCTTCAAGCCTGCACGCGCAGTCCATCTTTGGTAGCATTCGCGGTACAGTGCAGGACGCTTCGGGCGCGGTGATTCCCGGAGCCGCGGTAACCGTTCACTCACTCGACGAGAGTTTTGAACGGCAAGTCATGACGAGTGATTCCGGCGACTTTGTTATCGAAAATCTGAAAGCTGGGCACTACAAGCTGACGGTGCATCATGACGGCTTTGCAGATGCCATCGTCGGTTCAGCCACGCTCGAAGCGCGACAGGACCTCCGCATTCCCATCACCCTTGCGATCGCGGCCGAGGCTACAGTAATCCAGGTAAACGGGGCTCCCGATCAGATCAACACTGAGAATGGCACTCTCAGCGATTCAAGAGACAATCAGCAGATAACCCAACTTCCGCTCAACAATCGCGCCACCACGACCAGCCCGTTGGGAGCATTGGCCCTCTCACCAAACGTGCAGCAGGATAGTTCCGGGAACATCGCATTGAACGGCGCGAGTTCGTCGATGGTCAACTTTTCCGTCGATGGCATCTCTACGGCAAACGTGCGACAGAATGGAGCTCTGCAGGACGCCTATCCTTCGCAGGAAGGCATTTCTGCGGTGAAAGTAACGTCTTTCAACAATAGCGCGGAGTTTTCTCAGGTCGGCGACGTCACATTCACCACCAAAAGCGGCACGAATCAGTATCACGGTAGTTTGTTTGAGTATCTGCAAAACGATGCGCTCGATGCGAGCCCCTATGGGTTTAATGGCAAGGCGCCCAAACGCTTCAACACCTTTGGAGGCTCCCTCGGCGGTCCCGTCAGCATTCCGCATCTTTACAACGGCAAAGACAAAACTTTCTTCTTTGCCGATTACGAAGGCAATCGTCGCACAACCGCAGTGGCGCAGCAGTTTCTCGTGCCGACAGAGGCAGAACGGAATGGCGATCTGACCGGCATGGGAGGTCCAGTGATTCCTCAAAACAACATCAGTGCCACAGCGAAAGCGTTGCTCGCCTACTATCCGCTGCCCAATGTGACTGGACAGCCGAACTACAACTATGAAAACTTTCAGAACACACCTGCCCGGACAGACGGAGCTGATCTCCGCGTCGATCAGACAATTACCGGCAAGCAATCGGCTTATGCGCGATTCAGCCGGAAAAACATCACTGCCGACTACGCCAATCCACTTCTGCCAAACGACGTAGACGGTGTGCACAACCGCAGCCTGCTTATCTCCTACACCTACGCCATTACACCGCGCCTGTTGAATGAGTTCCGGTTCGGCTTCACAAATGTAATCACAAGTGTGGATTTCCCAATCGAAGGTGCCGATGCCCTTTCTCAGCTCGATTTACAAGGCGTAGACATTAGCCAGCATCCAACGACACACGCCTTTCCCACCTTCAACTTCAACGCAGGGACGGGGTTCACCCCCATCGGTCGCGACAAGGCCGGGGTGACGCAGTCAAAAACGATGCAGTTCACGGACAATGTAACCTATACGGTCGGCAAGCACACATTCAAAACCGGCATCGATGCCCGCAGAGTGCGGTATTTCGATGTTGAGCTATTCCTGCCCTCCGACGATTTTGGCCAGTTTACGTTTCAACCCAATTTCACCGGCAACGCTTTTGGTGATTTTCTGAAAGGAGCGCCTACAACCTTGTTCTTTGCCGTGTCCAGCCCGGATGTGGGCGGGACAGCGTGGCAGTATAGCCTGTTTGCTCAGGATGAATATCAGCTAAACAGCAAGCTGACGCTCAGCTACGGGCTGCGCTGGCAGGTCTTGCCAAGCTTCAATGAAGACGGTGGCAATCTCGCAAACTTCGACCAGAGGAACAACTCGATCGTAGTGCCTGACGGGTTGGCATCTTATCTTTCAAAGCAAAATCTGCAGAGTTCTAATCTTGCCTTTCAGCAGTCGTTCAATGCCTGCAATCTCAACCACTCCGCGCTGCCTTGCACGAACTATGTAACCGCCAGCCAGGATCATCTCCCGCAGGGACTGCGCAATACCTACAAAGGCAACTTCCAGCCGCGTATTTCGGTCGCATACCGTCCCTTTAATGATACGAAGACGGTTATCCGTGCGGGTTTCGGCATCTACACCATGACCAATCTCGGCCCCCTCTCGTTCAATAACAGCGGCAACCCAACTTCTAACCTTCACACGTACACCAACAGTCTTGTCACGGACGCAAACGGCACACATCCGTTGATCCAGTTTCCCAACACCGCACCACCTACCGTGGGCGTGCAATACGGCGGCGGTGGTCTGGATCAAGGTGTGGACCCGAACTATCGTGATCCGCAATCGAACCAATGGAACTTGACCGTGGAGCGCCAGATCAGCAACAACGACACGCTGCGTGTGAGCTACGTTGGCATGCATACCTATCGGCTAAACATTACCGAAGACCTGAACCAGATCCCGGCCAGTACGACTCCGTACGCCACAACATCCAGCAGTCCTTACGTTGATCCCCGTGCGCCGTATCTCAATTGGTTTTCACTCTACAGTACCTTCAACGCCGGCAAAGCCAACTACGATGGGCTGGAATTAGAAGCAACGCATCGCATGTCCCATGGCTTGTATTTCGACGCGAACTATACGTTGGCCAAAAACCTGGCCGATAATCAAGGCGATGTTCCCACAGCCTTTGCCGGAGAAGTCAACTACGGCATCCCTATCGCAGACCGTTTTCACATCGCGAGCGACTATGGCAATGTGGAAGGCACGCGGCGGAATCGCTTCCTGGTTTCCGGGCTCTACCAATTACCATTCGGACAGGGGCGCACGTTTCTTCAGGGTGGAAGATGGACAAACGCCCTGTTCGGCGGATGGGAACTAAATAACGTGACGTTGCTCGAAACTGGACCATGGCTTACACCCAGTATCAGCGGTTCCTATGACGCGTCCAACACCAACGTCGTCAACCGCGGCGCGTTCATTCGCCCTGACGCAGTGTCGAACTCCTACTATAAAGGACAATCGAGAGCGCAATATTTCAACCTTGCAGCCTTCTCGCCAACTCCACAGGGCGCAGGACGCTTCGGCAACGCCGGCGTCGGAATCCTGCAGGGCCCTGGCACCGCTGCGGTTTCCCTGGGGCTGGCGAAGAATTTCGCGTTGACTGAGCATGCCAAGCTGCGGTTTGAATCGACGTTTACAAACGTTCTCAACCACACGAACTTCGCTCCACCTGCCACACAGATCGACAACACGGCTACATTTGGCGTGCTAAGCGCTCCACAGACCGCAGAAAACGCAGGGAACCGCACTGGGCAACTCGCCCTGCGAGTGGACTTCTAATCATGCAGCACTGATTCTTTGGAATTGGGGGATTTATACGAACGCGCCCATTTGCCGGGCGCGTTTGTATTGCGCGATTGTTTGACTTGTGGGGGGCCATTTCCTTCTGATAACACACATGGATCTGAGTTTTGCGTTCCGCGCTACAGAGAGACCGAGTGAAGCTTTGCTGTTATGAATAAACCTTGAAAGCCTGCAGATTGATCTTTGATTCGCTGGCATTCACGATCTTGATGACATGTTTGCCTTTCGTCAGGTTCTGTTTCGAGAAGACGGTAACGCCGAGAAGGATTGGAAAGTCTTCCAACTTCAGAGAGGTATCTTCCTGCTGTACATCATCCAGGTAAATGACTACAGTCCCCTGTTCACTGGATTTGTTCGCGACATATTCGATACCCGTTCCTGAGAACGAAAACTCTGCCCCGGCTCCTTTCGACAGCGTCGCCCGGGCCAGCCGATCTTCGGCTGCATCTTCCATCACTGTCCACGGAAACCAGAAACCGTGATAACGGATCTGTGGATCGGCTGCTGGGACAAGGACTGAATTGGGTAGTGGCGCAACTCTCAGGACGACCGGGATATGCCACATCTTGTAGAGCGCGCTGCGGACGTCATCGAAGGGGCAACCAGAGGTGAAGAGCGATATTTCAACATCTGCGCCGATGCGCTGCTGAAAACGAGCGCAGAGACTGGGGCCATACATGTGACAGATTGGACCCAGGAAGCGGTCGCTGAAAGAACTGACCGGTGTCCATGGACCCCATGGATGGGGAGCCTGATAAAAGTCGTAACGCATCTCATTTGGTTCAAACCATTTGGTCATCCTGGCCGTGTTGTACCAAGAAATGAGCAGGTAAATCCCAAGCTCCGGGACGTAGGTGATGGGTGTCTGTCCGCATTTCGACGGGCGGTTGAGGATCGGCGTGGCAGTTGCGATTGAGCGAGACCAGTTGTGTGGGAGATCGCCGTCGCCGCCAGTGAAGTACTCCCAGTCTGCGCTGTTCAGATTGGGAAGAATGGAGCGTTTCACGCGACCGAGTATCAGGGTGTCGCCGTCATTCCAGAAGCCATTCGTAGAGGTGACGTAAACATAGTCCATGGCTCCATCCCGAGAGACGTTGCCGCCATTTTGCCCATAATGAACGAAGAACGGGGCGCCGAAAGGTGCGCCGGGCCACATGGGGCGATTCAGATTCTGCTCGGCGCTTCGAAACCAGGTACGCCCGCGATCGGTAGATTTAATGAAGCTCGAGTTCTGCGCTAGCTGGCGTGTGAATGGATCGCCACTGTCATTGCCGTAAATATTTCTGGATACGAATGCGTAGAAGACGCCATCGATGCACTCTTGACCGCACGCCTTCCAGGCGGCGTTATCGGTTCCCTTCTGGCCGCTCTTGCCATATTCATCCATTGCATTCACTCGCGAACCCGACAACGCTTCGGGAGTTGTCCCCTCAAGCTTGTTGAATGCAAGGTTCATGGCGCCGACACCGAAACCCCGGCCGTCGCAATTGAAGGCATACATGTTTCCATCATCCGCCCAGAAGGGGTCCCACGTGTCACCGTTTGAGTTATCCCACTTATGAATTCTGTGGAGGTCCAGGACTATCTCTGCCACTCCGGTAGTGGTTACTGCATCGGCCACTGTTTGCGCAATAGAAATTCTCGGAATCCCCACCGGAAGAATTGCAGACGCACTACACGCAGCAAGTCCAACCGTAAATCTCCGGCGGCTCAACTGATATTTCTGCTCACCCATATTTTTCTCAATATGTCGATTCGAATTGAGGGTGCCACATTGCAGGCATCGATCGTTCTCTGAACGGGTCGAGTCTAGCATTCTCAAATCGCTGCGCTACCTCGATCTTCGGCCTGTGCGCGAAAGATAACATTCCGTTGCATGAGTAGAAAGAAAATCGTCACCGCTACCAGCAGGAGTCCGTTACCGGCCAAGGCAACTGAGACTCCAAGGAGCGGTATCAACTTCCCAAGTGCTAGACTGCCCAACGGCATCCCTGCGCGGAAGGCGAGGTTGTAGACGCTCATTACCCTCCCACGCATCTGGTCGGGAACGATGAGTTGGACGAGCGACAGCATAAGCGACGCGGAGGCCATAATCGCGGCCCCTCCAATAAAGATCAAGATGCAGGAGAGCGGTAGCCACCTGGACAGCGCAAATGCAACCGTCGCAGTTCCAAGAATGAATAGCGCCAGCAGTGCGGCACGTCCCTGTCCCTTCAGTTTCTCCATCGCGGCCACGATCAGCGCCCCGCATATTGATCCCGCTCCCGAAGACACCAGCAACAGTTCATACGTCTCCGGTCCTTTATGGAAAATGGTCCGTACAATGACCGGAAGAAACCCATTCAGGGAGAATCCGAATAAAGTCGTGCTGAATGCCAGCACGACCAGAGGAGCGAGTCCTTCGCGCTGTCGTATAAACCCGAGGCCCGCTCTCATGCTCTTCAGAATCGGTTCCCGCGACCGCAAGGGAACGAATTTCACTTGAATCATGAACAGGGAGACGATGACGGCGAGATATGAGACACCATTCAGGGTGAAGCACCATGTCGCGCCAAAAACCGTGTACGCCAAGCCTCCGATCGTCGGGCCGATGATACGGGCAAGGTTGAACTGAATCGAGTTCATTGCAATCGCATTGGCGAGATCCTCGGAATTGACAAGCGTGGGCAGTAGCGCTGAATATGCGGGTCCGCCAAAAGACTGCCCGAGTCCGACAATGAAGGAGAGGGACAGGATGTGCCAAACCTTTACCGTATGTGTAAAGAAGAGGAAGGCGAGCAGGAAGGCGCACGCCATCTGAATGTACTGTGAGACCAGGAGCATCTTTCGCCTGTCCATGCGATCTGCAAAAACACCGCCTACCAACGAAAACAGGATGATCGGAAGTTGTCCCAGGAAGAGATCCAACCCGAGATAGAAAGGATCCTTGGTTAAGTCGTAGACCAGCCAGCTTTGTGCGAACTGTTGAACAAACGTACCGATGGTCGAGGCGCATGCCCCAAACCACATAAGCCGGAAATCGCGATATCGAAAGGCTTTGAAGATGCGACGAAGGAAGGAAAGAGTTCCGGCCACTAGGAAAATCGCTCCTTCTGACAACAGGTTGATGGCTTCGGGTCTCCAAACGGTGAATATCCGCTCACGCTCCTGAGTTTTGGTAAGCGTCGAATTAACACAAAGTGGCCGAAGATGTCCGGTCGCGGAGCATCTGGCAGGTCGAACAGCCTGAATATGCGAGTTCGCAAAAAAGCCCTCAAGAATAATGTGCAGAATCGATGCATTAAATCAGATGTAGCTCTTCGTCTATAGTCGCAGTTTCTCGCTGTACTCAAGCCCTGCACTTCAATTGCGCAGATTATTGTATCGATAGCGTGAAATCCCCGACAGCTTGGTGCAAAAATTACCTTCTAACGCTTGACTATTCGATGGCGGAGAAATGCTCAGGCTTCTCCGCCATCATCCCTGCATCGGACGGTGGCCTATGACTTGCCCCAAACTATTCTGGCGATCTGAGAAAGCTGCTGCGGAAGTAGAAAGACACCGTTCCCTCCCGCAGTTCCTCAGGAAAGAGTACAAGTCCACCGATCCCAGACTGGAATCGTGCTCTATAAGTTTAATGCGATGCACAAAAAATGGGATCGTTCCGACGCTATGGGTGGAGATACAAATCAATCAATGACAAACATAATGGCCTGCTGTGCAGTCTTACTGTGTCGATTGGATGGTTCGAAGATTGGTCAGCGCTTCGGGATCTCCGGGCTTAAGCGCAAGTACTTTGGTGTACATCTGAATAGCATGCTCGGAATCGCCCATCTTTTGATAGACAACTCCTAAATCATCGTAGGGCGTTGGGTCGGAGGGGTTCATCGCGATGGCTTTGGATAAGTTCTGGATAGCCTGGTCTATTTTACCTTCCCGAAAAGACAATGCACCAAGATAGCAATAGGCAGCTTCATCTGAAGGTTCAATCGTAATAGCTCGTCTATACTCTTGTTCTGCTCTGGCCATGTCTCCGGCCCGTTGATCAATATTTCCCGTGCCAATGATAGCCGGCACATATTGTGGGTTTAACTCCAGTGCTTTTTTATAGCATTCCATGGCTTTACTAAAGTGTCCTGAAGTCTCAAATGCGGCTCCCAGGTTATTAAGGAGTTTGATGCTTCTTGGTGTTGTCTCGAGAGATGCCTGATAAAGTGCGATGGGATCATTCCAATCCAATACGCGCGCTCGGAGATGCCACGCTCCCCATAGTCCCCACAAAATAACGATGCACACCAAGGCAGATCGCTCCGCCGTTTTACTTTGCCAGACCGTCGCAACAATGGCCAGAATAAGACCAAAAGAAGCCAGATATACATAACGTTCGGCCATACCTTGGTAAATCGGAACTATCCCACAGAATGGTAATAATGCGATCGCCATCCAGGTTAGGCCAAATGCAGATAGTGGTAGTCGCTTTCTCAACCAATAGATCATTCCGAATAAGCAAATCAATCCGACTAATGCCATAGCTGCTATGACTGAGAATCTGTTTACGGGGACATCTGTCGATCGTTCTAGGCTCATATGAAGCGGAAGCAGCATCCACGCAACATATTTAAAAAACAATGTTCCGATAATAGAGACTAATGGTGGTCCACCGGGCATATGTGCGCTGGCAAGTTCTCTCGAAACAAGATAGGCTCCATCCGCAACTGCTCCTGTCAGTGCCAGTGCAAGCCATCGACGTTGGGCCGTCCTATCACTGAAATATGCCAGGAGCATCGTCAATGGCAATGCGAGTATGGCTTCTTCATTCGAAAGCAATGCTCCAAGTAAAGCAGCTAAATAGAGAGCTAAGGTAGGAATAGAGCCTTTTTTTAGATAAGACTCGGCCATCAGTAGACTCAGGATGAGAAAGATGTACATCAGCGGATAAGTACGGCCCGAAATCCATGCGACTGCTTCTGAATTTATGGGGAGCCCTAGCCAAAGCAAACAGGTTGCCGCAGATAACATGGTAGGCACTCGCATCCGGCGCAGCAGGATAAAACTGAGAAATCCGCCCAGCCAGTGCAAGATGAGGTTGGTCATGTGAAATCCACATGGATTGAAAGCCCATAAGTGATGATCAATAGCCAGGCTCAACCAAAGCAATGGCCGGTAGGCGGACCCTCCACCCGGAAGTAGGTCATGAGTAAATGTGTCGCCTATTCGAAAATAGTGCAGTGTCTGTCCCCATGACGAAAGCGCAGGATTGTCCTGGATGTGATTTATGTCGTCATAGATGAATGGCCCGCAGATGCCACGCCCATAAAGGAGAACGATCCACAGCGCACTAACCAGAAGAAACATTGCATTTGCGTGGAAACGACTCCACTGAAGCACCTTAGTTGGCCTTGGAGGAGAGAGATGCTTTTTCTGAAATGCGCTCTTGATGTGTGGAAGCCTATTGACCATAGTTGTTTAGAACCTGACGCACACTCTTCGCCACTCGCTCTGTGGCGATGCCGGATCATTAACGCAATACGCCGAATTCTGGCCTTGATTCCCTGTTTTTGTCTTTCATATGTGGATATTTAAGTCGCTCTCTCGAACCGCAATTCAGGTAGTCCATACACGATAAACGCGAATGCACGGTACTGCTTGGGCACAGGGATAAAGGTAACGTTCGCTTGGGCTGGTTGAAATAGGACTAAATGTGTCGTATTTTTGAAAGGATGTAAGACCTCCTCTAGTTGTCTTTTTGGCGAAGCACCAGAGGAGGTCCGAGATCGACAACCCAAAGGCTGACGACTGTTCTCAATATAGACGAACAGGTCTGCCCCGAGGATGCCCCGGAGGCCTGTTTTGGACGTACTGGAATACCGAAAAGCTACTCGCCAGAAAAGCCTTGTCGGAACGCGGCTTACGATGACTTTGCGCAGGTTCATCTTCTGGCTACACCTCTCCGTGGGTCTGACCGTCGGTTTCGTGGTCGCATTTGTGGCGATCACCGGAAGCATCATGGCGTTTCAATCACAGATCACTGCCTGGGCCGAACGAAGTGCTCGCGTGGCTGTACCCGCTCCGGTGAACACCTGCATTTCGCCGGCTACGCTCCTTGTCCGCGCGATGGCTGATCAGCACCTGCCACCTACGTCACTAACGCTCTTCGTAGATCCGCACCGGCCCACCGAGGTCGTCTTCGGACGGGATACCCTGCTGGTTAACCCCTGTAGCGGCAACATTATCCGCCGTGATGCCGGTAGACTTCGCACCTTCTTCTCAGATGTGAGGGATCTCCATCGCTGGGTGGCGTGGGGCGGAGTTCGTCACGAGAATTTGCGTGCGATTAAAGACGCAGCCAACCTGTGTTTCTTCTTTCTTTTGCTCAGCGGTCTTTATCTGTGGTTCCCCAGAAAGGTCAGCTGGCAACATTTTAAGCCTGCGATGTTATTCCGCCCTAACCTCAAAGGTCGGGCGAGGGATTGGAACCTGCATAATATCTTCGGCTTCTGGATGGCGCTGCCCCTTCTTTGTATGGTCCTGACGGGAACAATCATGGCCTATCCCTGGGCTACAGCACTGCTGTACCGCGCAGCGGGCAGCCCTCCACCACCGGTAAAGCCGGAAGCCGAACCGAAGCAGAAAAAGACGCTTTCCCCCGACGAGTATTCATTGCTCGATCCCGCCATCCTACGAGCGATGGCTCAAGACCCTCACTGGAATAGCCTCCTGATGCGTATGCCAGCTGAGAAAGATACTGCCGTTGCATTCACGGTCGATGAGGGTGAGGGCGGCATACCCCAGCAGCGCTCTCAACTTTCCATAGCCCGCAAAGACGCCAGGGTTATTCGTTGGGAGCCGTTCTCCGCGAATCCACGTGGACGGCAATGGCGGATTGATGCTCGCTTCCTCCATACCGGTGAAATCTTCGGCCCTATCGGACAGCTGATTGCACTTTTGGCGGCTCTCAGTTTGCTTCTATTGGTGTGGACTGGTTTCTCGCTCGCCATACGCCGTTGGCTAGCATGGAAAACGCTCAGGATGTCATGTGCAAAACAAGCGCCGCAACCTCAGGAAACTTATTCCTAGCCGTCACAGGGCCTAAACTCACCATCAAGGAGCACAGCCGGCCCCATTAAAGTCTTAACTTATTTCTCAAGGTTTACCCCAGCCACCTCCGCCTGGGGTCTCGATACGCAGTATGTCGCCTGCGGCGAGGCGCACACTGCACTTTCCGGGCAATTCCACATTTTCAGCGGCCCCGGCTTTCGTTAACCACGCATGACCGTGCGCACCTTGCTCGCCTCCTTGCAAGCCGTAGGGCTGGAATCTTCGGCGCTCCGCTAGCAGTGTCACCTGCGCATCGGCTAGCAACTCGATTTCGCGGATCAGCCCGTCACCTCCTCGAAATTGCCCTGCGCCGCCAGACCCGTATCGATACGCATACCGCCGCACGCGGAATGGATAGGCATATTCCAGAGCCTCAATTGGAGTGTTCAGAGAATTGGTCATATGAGTTTGAACGCCGGAGATGCCATCGAGTCCGGGGCGCGCACCCGTGCCTCCTGCTGCTGTCTCGTAGTAGGTGAACGGCTCGCCCGTGCGCGGATCCATGCCTCCAATTGTGAGGTTGCTCATCGTGCCCGCGCTCGCAGCCGGTACGCGCTCCGGAACTGCCTTCGACAATGCCCGGAGCAGCACATCAACAATCCGTTGCGAAGTTTCGACGTTGCCTCCAGCAACCGGAGCAGGTGACTGTGCATCGACAATGCTCCCCTCGGGAGTATTCAGCGTCAGCGGCCTCAAGATGCCCGCGGTGGCCGGGGCGTCCTCTGCAAGCAGGCAGCGCAGCATATAGAAACATGCGGAGAGCGTAATGGCACGGACCGCATTCACACTCCCCGCAACCTGAGGGGAAGAGCCAGCAAAATCCAAGCGCACAGAGGCTGACTCGGGATCGAATCGTAACTGCACCGCGATCTTTATCGGAACCTCAGTGACACCATCGTTATCCAGCCAGTCTTCTGCACTGAAGTCCCCGACCGGCATTCTGCGTAACTCCGCGCGCACCAGCCGTTCGGAATAATCGAGAAGTTCCTCGATCAGCGCCAGCAGCCTTTGCTCTCCATACTTTTCTGCCAGTTGCAGAACGCGCTGTTCGCCGACGCGACATGCCCCCATCTGCGACGCCAGATCGCCCTCGCGTTCTTTCGGAGTGCGCACGTTCAACAGAATCAGCTCCAGCATCTCGCGGTCGATTTTCCCGCCGCGCACGATGCGGACAGGAGGAATGCGAATGCCCTCCTGAAAAATCTCGTTTGCCGGACCCATCGATCCAGGAAACGCGCCGCCCACGTCCGCGTGGTGCGCGCGGTTTGAGACATAGAACAGGGGTTGATCTCTCCCAGGAAGAAAGACGGGGAGCACCATGGTGATATCCGGCAGATGCGTTCCACCTGCATAAGGATCGTTGAGGATCGCAATGTCGCCCGGCGCAAATGCAATGGCCGCAATCGCTGCCTGTACCGACATAGGCATAGAGCCGAGATGCACCGGCATGTGATCGCCCATGGCAATCACTCTTCCTCGGCCATCGAAGATGGCGCAGGAATAGTCGCACCGCTCCTTGATATTGGGCGAGAGCGCGGTTCTCCGTAGAGCCGCGCCCATCTCTTCCGCAATGGAATGCACGGCGCTTTGAAAGATCGCCAGTTCTACCGGATCGCCTGCCGTTGCAAGGGTCATGCATTCTCCTCTGGAACCGTGATGACGAGATTTCCGAAGCCATCCACTTCTGCATAACAATTCGGCGGCAGCACTGTCGCTGAGGTGTATTCGGTGACTATCGCTGGTCCTTGAATTTTATCGCCGGGCGCGAGTCCTTCGCGTCGATAGAGGCGCGACCGGATGAACTTCTCATCGAAGAATACTTCCCTCTCTGCATAGCAGGCAGAGCTTCCGTCTCCCGGTATGGGCTCCCGGTATGCTGGCACATACGGCTCGCCAGGTGTGATCATGCGTAGTCGGAGATTCACAATTTCTACAGGTCTCTGTACATCGCAAAAGCCATAACGTTGCTGGTGCAGGCTATGGAATTCTTCAAGGGCATGCGCCGGCGACTGCTTGTTATAAGGAACATTCAACTCATATCCTTGCCCGCGATATCGCATGTCCACCGTAAGCTGCGGTACACCTTGCAGATCTTCTGCCGTAAACTCCGCGACACCACGCTGCTCCAACTCTGTGAATGCGTCTTCGACGCTCTCTATGGCATCCCCTGGCAACATCACTGTGCGCGAATAATCCCTCACCGTGTCGGCCAACAGAATGCCCACTGCCGATAGTGCGCCGGGCATGGCGGGAACCAGAACCGTAGGAATGCGCAGCGCCCGCGCCAACGAGCAGGCATGCAACGGCCCTCCACCGCCGAAAGCCACCAGCGCGAAATTGCGTGGGTCGTTGCCGCGCTCGACAGAAATGACGCGGATTGCTTTCTCCATTTGCGTCTCTACGACGCGGAGAATGCCCGCTGCGAATTCTTCAACCGTCCTCAGTGACCCTTTCTGCCGGAGCATGATCTGCGCCGTCCGTTCCGAATCTAACGGCACATCTCCGTCTAAAAAGGTGCCCGAATCCAGCCTGCCGAGCAGCAGATTGGCATCGGTGACGGTTGGCATGGTCCCGCGTCCAAAACAGATTGGCCCTGGCTCTGATCCTGCCGACTCAGGTCCAACGCGCAACATGCCACCGGCATCGAGTCGCGCAATCGATCCGCCACCGGCTCCAACTGTGTGAATGTCCAGCATGGGCACACTTACTGGCACGCCTGCCACAATGGCTTCGCGTGTCCGCTGCGTGCCGCCCATCGCCGTGTCGGCGAGGAAAACATCCGTCGATGTACCGCCCATATCGAAGCCGATGATGCGCTCGAAGCCCGCCCATTGCGCTACCTTACAGGCGCCAATTACCCCGCCAGCCGGTCCCGACAATACCGTACGCACCGGCTCCCGCGCGGCAAGCCTCGCCGAGATGATGCCGCCTGAGGACTGCATCACGTCCACGCGGCTCCCAATGTGTTGTGTCGTAATGCGCTGCTCCAGATGCAGCAGGTAGCTCTGCATCCTGGGCGCTAGATATGCATTGACGACGATCGTCGATGCCCGCTCATACTCCCGGAACTCTGGCAGAATGCGGTGTGACGTGGAAATCGGAATATCGAGGCAACGTGAGGCTGTTTCTACCCGCCTTTCCGTTTCGGGGTTCGCAAATGAAAACAGCAGTGAGATTGCTACTGCCTCGGCTCCGCTGCTTCGCACCGCATCGACCAAGGCGTCTAACTCTTCTTCTGTCGGAGGGCGAAGGATTTTTCCCTCAGCGCTCACGCGTTCCGGCACGCCGAAGCGCAGATCTCGAGGCACAAGACATACCGGCAAGGGTGCAAACCAGTCGTAGAGCCTGCTTCGTGTCTGACGCCCGATGGCGATCGTGTCCTCGAAGCCTGCCGTTGTCACAAAGGCGACGCGCGCACCCGTTCGCTCCAGCATCGTATTGGTTCCCACCGTGGTACCGTGTCGTACATCAAGCGCGTTGCCAGCGCCAATGCGTGCCAGAGCATTGAGCACCGCCAGTGACGGATCGGTTGGAGTGGAAAAAACTTTCAGGACGTGGAGCTGTCCATCTGCGAGATAGACGCAATCCGTAAACGTGCCGCCAGTATCAATTGCTACGCGCAAATCGCTCCGCTCTCGTATCGTAGTGTCACGGCATCTTCGGAAAGCCCAACAAGCCGTATTCTTGAACTCTAAAACAAAAGGAGCATTTTTGAACGGGATTTACGGTTGGCTGACCGAGGCTACAAAGGATCAGAAGCGCACTTTGGTGGCTGCTTCGTTAGGCTGGATGCTCGACAGTATGGATGTCATGCTCTACGCGCTTGTGCTTGGGCAAATACAGCGCGAGATGCACCTCTCTGCAGCTCTGAGCGGAGCCATGATGTCGGCCACGCTGATTGCAGCAGCAGTCGGGGGCATCGGCTTTGGCTGGTTTGCCGACCGTTACGGCCGCGCCCGTGCTCTCACCATCAGCATGCTGGTCTATTCCATTGCAACTGCGCTATGTGGATTCACACATTCAGCGGCGCAGCTCATGCTCTGCCGCGTGTTGCTGGGATTTGGTATGGGTGGAGAATGGGCATCGGGAGCTGCACTGGTCGCTGAGACATGGCCCGCGCACCATCGTGGCAAAGCTCTGGCCTTCGTACAAAGCTCCTGGGCCGTGGGCTATGCGCTGGGTGCGGCCGTAGTCGCGCTGGTGATGCCACACTTCGGATGGCGTGCCGTTTTCTTCGTTGGCATTGCGCCTGCCTTGATCACCCTCTGGATACGGCGACGACTGCGCGAACCCGAAGTCTGGCGTAAAGAGCGCACATCGCGTCCGCAAACGGCACAACTCTTTCGTGGCGCATTCGGCTACAGCATGCTGGTATGTGCCACCATGAACGCCGCCACGCTCTTTGCCTGGTGGGGACTTTTTACGTGGGTGCCTCGTTTTCTTTCCATGTCGACGGCGGAAGGTGGACGCGGACTCAGCATCGTCCAGACCTCTGCATGGACCATCGTCATGCAGGTTGGCACATTCCTCGGCTACGTCATCTTTGGTTATCTCGCCGACCACTTCAGCCGCAAATATACCTACATCGGCTACCTTCTGATGGCCGCGTTGCTGGTACCGTTATTTGCGTTCGTGCGCAATCCGAATGCGCTGCTTCTCATTGGCCCGCTCGTCGGCTTTTTTGGAACCGGTTATTTCAGCGGCTTTAGTGTCATCGCCAGCGAACTCTTTCCAACTTCACTGCGCGGCTCCGCCATGGGATTTGTCTACAACATAGGCCGCGTGCTCAGCGCCGCAGCGCCGTATCTTATCGGTCATGTCTCGGAACACGCTGGGCTCAGCTATGCGCTCTGTATTACATCGGGAGCCTTTCTGCTGGCAGCGCTCATTGCAACAGCACTGCGCCTGCCAGCAAATCCAGTCACCGGCTAGATCGTCAAATTATGGAGTGACAAACTTTTTCCGGATGGCGACCGTACGATCCAGTTCATCCACAGACTGTAGAATCTTCAAACGAAGGTCTTCGTCTATGGCGTTTGCCTTCAGGTAGTCATGCACCTGCTGCTGCGCCGCGGAGGACTGTTGCCCTCCGATAAATGCATTTAACCACCCGACCAGGAAGAAAATCTTTCTCTGCTGCTTGATTTGTGGCAGCGCGGTGAGTGCTGGCTGGAGATACGGCTCAGTCAACGAGGATTGGTTCCAGTAGTTGAATGCACCAAGGCTCTCTTCAATCCAATCTTCAGGCCGCTCGGGATGATGCAGGTAGTCGTCAAAGTAGCGCTGTTTCGTTGCAGCGTCGGGCCGGGCTGCCTGCGCAGCATAAGCATATTTCTTTCCATCACCCGATGGGTCCCTCTTCTCTTCGGATTGCAGCATCTCTTCCGCATGCGAATCGCCATAGGCAATCAACGCAGTGACCAGCCGCCAGCGATCCTGCTGCCTCAATTGAACACCGGTTACCTGCAAGCTGCCTTGCAGCAATGCCTGCAGAGCGTCGCGCCCAGCTTGCTGCTCGCTCAAACTGCTCATGGCTCGGAACCAGACGATACGGAGATCTTTATCCGGGTCAGCGACCATGCGCTGCGCGGCCATACCTTCCATTTGCGTCGTGAGACGGTTGCGACTCTGGTCTCCAACATATTGATGCATAGCCGTCTCACTGTGCCCCACAATGCTCGCGGTCAACGCCTCATCGCGTTCCTGCGGCAGATTGTTCAGCGCAAGCAGCACGTATTGCTCGGGAGCGAAGCTGGCTGTACGCACTGATTGCCACAGTGATCCCCAAAGCAGTGTCCGCTCGAAGAGATCGGGCATCACGCCCAGATGCTGCGTCACATAATCGCTGCTCCGGCCATCCAGCATAAACAAGCCATAGCCAAAGTCTCGATTATTCGCGAACACATATGCGGGGCAAGGCTTCCCGATAGCCTCCTGCACTGGTGCACTCAGTGCATTCAATTGCGCTCGGATTGTCTGCGATGTCCCATCGGAATAACCCAGCAACATCTCCGATGCGATCGGCCAGAGAGTTTTGCCGCCAAGTACATCGTGCTGCATGAGTGTAAAGGCTGTCAGTTGACCGCTGACGCACGACCACGTTACATCCACCTGCGGCATGCCTCGATGCCGGATCCACATATCCGCCCATTCGTTGAGAGATTGCCCCGAGACCGACTCAAATGCCCCAATCAGGTCGCTCCATTCTGCGTTTCCGTATGGGTGCGCCGCGAGATATCGTTGCAGACCCTTGCGGAAGTTATCGTCGCCAAGCACAAATGCCAATTGCTTCAGCACGCCAGGAGCTTTTGAGTACACGATCGCGCCGTAGGCCGACTTCGCGTCTTTCAGGTTGGGAATGTCCTGATAGATGGGCGTCGTGCCCTGCGTCTCATCGATGGCATAGGCAGCGGGCTTAATCGCTTCGTAAAATCGCTTCCATATTTCGGCATCTGGCCGCAACGCTGCAAGGGTCTGATAGGCCATGTATTGCGCAAATCCTTCTTTCAGCCACAGATCGTCGAACCAGCGCATCGTGGTGAAGTCGCCGAACCACTGATGCGTCAATTCATGGAGTACGAGCACGTCTCGGTTCAGCAGATTCGTCGCCGTCGGCGCACTTCGGAACAGAACGGACTCTTCCCGCAGAAACGTCGCTCCCGCATGCTCCATACCACCGTATGCAAAGCCAGGAATCAACACCATGTCATATTTTGGAAATGGAAACGGCTGAGCAAAATAGTTTGAGAGATAGCGAATTCCATCCGCCGCCGTCTGCTGTACAGCGCCTGCCTCGCTTTCGGCGGCCTGCACCTTCGATTTGCGCACATAGAGTCCCGGCAGATCCGGAGTTGGATGCACCTTCACGAATGGCCCGGCTGCAAAGGCAAAAAGATACGTGCTGATCGGATGCGTCTCTCCGAATGTAGTCTGGATCAGGCCGCCGGTCAGGGACAGTTTCTCTGAGGGAGCAGTATTCGAGATCACAGTCCACGCCGCAGGCGCCGTCATCGTTAGTTGAAAGCGTCCCTTTAGATCGGGCTGATCGAAGCATGGAAACGCCATGCTGGCGTCCATCGGCACAAAAAGGGTGTAGATATATTCCGATCCGTCATCGCGATCTTCAAAACGTGTAATGGCTTTTTCCGCAGGAGCAATATTGGCGGTGAAATGAATTTCCAAGGCGTTTTCCCCGACGCGAAGATATTTCTCCGCCAGCACAAGGTGCCCATTGTTCATTTCAGGAGAGACAGATGTGCCGTTCACTGTAAGGGTATTCACTCGGCCATCACGGAAATCGAGCAACAGTGGTGCGTTCGCGTGCTTCAGTTGAAACCGCAATGATTCCGTGGACTCCGCGTGATCGGAATGTGGAACCAGTGTGTAATGCAAGGAATACCGCAGTTGCGAAACATTAGCCGCACGCTCTCTCGCCAGACCGCGCGGGATTCCTTCAGGCGCCTGAGCCCACGTGGAAATGTTGAATGCAGCAATCGCTGTAACAAGAACCAACCGCAGGACCATGCACACTCCAAACCAGACAGTCTTCCACCAAGTTTAGTTGAGCATATGGCGGCCTCGGCTTGAGAATAGAGGCGAATAGTTCATGAAGCAACCGCTCCTAATTGTGATGAGATCGACCTAGATGCGCAGCAGTACAAAGCAAAAGGGCGACTTCTCTCGCGAGTCGTCGCCCTCTCTGTCCGAATTTTTTGAAGATCTGGCTCGGCTTCCAAATCACAACATCGTAATCTCGGAATCACCAGTGATCCGCAAGCTCACACCTGCGTTTCCTCTGACTCTCCCGTTATCACACCGTTGCAAGAGATTCCTTATGTCATCCGTAGTATCCGGTTTCCCGTATGCTCGTGAGACTCGTTGCCGACTCTCCTGATGACCCTCAGTTGCTCTCTTCGTCTGGAAGATTGCTCTTCCGTTATTGAGTAAGATACTCGTCTTACAGGAAAGTTTGTAGACGTCGTGCGATTTTTCGTTGTGGAAATGAAGCGCTGATTGTGGAAATGCCAGTCCTGTGACCGTAGCTGTGACTTGGCGAATCTCAATCCGGCAATGGTCCTAGAATATCGATCTGGTACTTCGCGCAAAGCTTTGTTAACTTCTCAAAATCTGGCGCTTTGTGCGGAGGAATAACTCGTTCCATCGCGGGCTCCGCCATTTCCTGCATCATTCCGACAAACCCGGTTCCGGGCGTCGCCAGGATGAGCATGGTCGAGGGAGTCGAGCCGCTGACTCGAATACCGTGTGGGATTCCTCGCGGCAGAAACATATATCCACCCGGCCCAACGACGGTTTTCTTTCCGTCACAGATGAACGTGAATTGTCCGTCGAGGATATAGAACGCCTCGTCTTCGACGTGGTGAAGGTGATAAGGGGTAGCATGTCCAGGAGGGGCCGTATGGTGCACCATGGAAAAGGCGCCCCCAGTGGATTCCGTCGTGGCCTTGACGACACAAAGACTATCGAGGAACCAAAACGCTGGTCCCTCAGCTTCGACTACGCTCCGTGGTATAAGCGGGGTGAGCAAGGCAACTCCTTTTGATGAATTGATCGACACGGTTATCTGGTCGATCGCAATTGTAGCTTCCCAGCCTTCATCCCCCTGCAAAAAAAGTCGCCCTCTCGCTGACCTCAATCCCGAAACATTTTCATCTTCTTAGTGTGTAGCAACAGAATAAATTCGCACTGGCCCCAGGAGCCCTGAAGGCAATAAGGGCGAATCGGCTTTATACGGCTTCACATCCGCAAACGTGTATTTGGTCGTCGCATCCGGTTGTTGATCGCCTATCAAGCGGTTAACCCATGCGTTTGTCACCTTGATGGATATCTGATTTGCGCCAGGCTTCAAGTCCTTTGTGACATTGATGCGATATGGAACATGCCACACCACGCCAAGAGACTTTCCATTGACAGTGACTTCTGCCAAATTTTTGACATCGCCCAGATCGATCCATAGTTCTGCACCTTTCTTGAACCAATCCGCTGATGCCTGCACGCTCTTGGTATAGGTGCCGGTCCCTGAGAAATATTTCACACCTTTGTCAGAGTTATCGCTCCAGGATGAAAGGGATTGCAGTGTGATCGATGGTGGCGCTCCACGGTCCGCTTGAAAACTCACATTCCATGGACCATCGATCGTGGTGATGTCCGCTTCCTGCATCTTCGGTAGCGTACGGGATGTCTCATTCGTGCTCTTCCGAAAGACGACAAAGACTGTGCCCCATGGCTCAAATTGCAATGGAACCGTCGTGCGGCCATTGACCATCTTGTACGATGCAGGCTTTGTTTCTCCCGTTTCGGCGTACCAAAGTTCGGGAACACGCCCTGTCACGCGAAATGTAGCATCGACAGCTTCGGCACGATCGCTCCGGTTGTCGAGAAAATACACATCCCCATCGGCCAATTTGCGGTGCACAAACAAGATCCGTGTATCGTCGTTTGGCTTCGTGTAGTCAAAGTCAGGCGAAACCTTCAAGGCATCAAAGGCATTGCTGAGACTCGTCCCCGCATACACGGTTCCCTTCCCGACCTGATGCACTCCTGTTCCATCGCCAAACATTTCACCGTTCAGCTTTTGAAATTCCGCTTTGTCATCGCCGAGGCTGGGATCGTCCATCGGTTTTGGTCCTGCAACGACAGCCCCATTTTCCACCAGCTTGTATATGGATCGCAGCACCGGCAGTGACATATGTCTGCTATAAGGATCGAGTCCGAGAATGCGGTAGCTCATCCCACTCTTGGTTGTGATTTTGCCGTCAGAGACTGACAGTTCGTGGATGAGGCCATCGGCGTTAATGTAGTCGAAGCCATACCCGGCAGGCACATCCGGAGACTTGTTTGCAAAAATTGCCGTCAGGTTTGAATCTTCTCCATAGAAATAGAGCAAGTCTGCGCCAAAGTGTCCCTGCTGCAGCAAGTAGCTGCTGCGGGCGAGGTAATCCACCCAAGGGCCAGCTTCTTCTGCCCAGGTCTCATTGCGATTGAACCATTGGCCGAAGGGCCCGAGCGTCAACCCAGGCGCTTTCCCGATCAGAGGCTGGTGAGCCGACTCATGAATCACAAAGCGGTTGATTCCGTTCAAAAGCTCCTGGTCAGCCGTTGGCTTGAGCGTAGCAGGCGACCACGCCCAGGGAGCGGCGGCGGCAGTGAGAGACTCAGCCGCAGCAAGATTCTGTCCGTAGATGTGCGCTACCGACGCTGACTCCCGATCATCCGCGTTGTATCCATATTGTTCTTTATTCACTCCGGGCGTTTGCGTCCACATCGCGCTCATCGGAATATCATCGAGCTTCTTTACCTCCATGCCATCGGCAACGAAGGCGCGCTCACTTTCGTGCGACTCTCCATAGTGGCCAATGCCCCGCTCTTTCAGCGATGCCTGTACCTGTCCGTAATGCTCATCGGCGATCAGGTCTGAAATGGTCTTGCGGAAGTCCCACAGAAATTGATCGCTGGCCTCGGCACTTTCGACGATCTGCCCGGTAAGCACTGGCATCCAGGGAGCAGGATCATAGCCACGCCTCTTTTTGAACTGGGCAATCATATCGTCCGTCCAGTTTTGAGAACCGGCCTCCCAGCTATCTGTAATCACGTACCGGATGCCGCGCTTGCCCATCATCTCCGCGCCGACAGTCTCCTTATAGCTATCGAGATAGCCGTTCATGTAGTTCTTCACAAAGCCATGATTCAGTTTGTCGACTTCGAGGCCCGTAGCCTCCGCGGTAGCAGGATGATTCGTGATTCCCAACAAGGAATATCCAAAGCGAAGCACGACCCAATCTCCCGCTGGAGGTGTCCAATCCAGCGTTCCGTCCGCGTTCATCTTTGAGGTCAGATCGATGACATCCGATTTCGAGACGGCTTCGTTTACTTGTATGGGAGGCGTCGCAAACTCATAGAGGTCAGGAACTGGGGTAAACGCCGCCTTGTCTTCAAATCTGTTCACACGCGCTCCGGGATGAAGCACGAGTTCGGAGATTTCGTAATCCGTCAGAGGCGGTCCTAACTTTACTCCCAAAGAACTTGGATCAATACCGGCCGCCCAGGCGGGTGGCGGTGGCGGAGGCACTCGCTTGAACGATACGCGGAAGAATCTGGCCCTTACTGCTGGAAACGAAACGGTATGTTGGGGAGATCCACTGTCAGGAAGATCTACGACTGTCCGAAAGCTCTGTCCGTCGTCGCTTACCATGAGGGACATTTTGGGATTACTAATGCCGGTCACCAAAGCGGCAATTCTGTCCACATCTCTCTTGGCAATCGTGACCGACTGGATCGTCTGAGGTTCCGAAAATTCATATTGAATCCAGGCGCTCTCGCCTGCTGCCGGAATCGGAAGCTTCGTCGTCTTTTCAAGGTCTCCATCAGTCAAAATCGCTTCGTCTGGCGCGCCTCCACTTGCCGTAATTTTTGCGTGTAGTGCTTCCACCGTTACATCGTTTGCTGGTCGGCGGTATGCGATGACCGCCGCGTCGCGATAGTACTGTGGAATAGCAGCTGAGCCGTTCGGAGCGGCGATAAGATCACGAATCCCTATGTCTTGAAATGCTCCGGTGTTGGATGGCGGATGAACGAGCTTGCCGGTAAACGGCTTGCCGCCTTCTACCAGTGTCTCGCTCCAGACATACTTCTTCATTCCCTCTGATGGAGGCACCCAGGGACCGCCTGTTTCACTCCAGCCAGGCGAACCCGCAATCGCCTCTTCCATATGCAGTTGGTCGGCTAACGTTGTCGCGTACTTGAAGGCGTCCTTCCAATCCGGAGTCATGTACGCAAGGCGATGGTCTACAACTTGAGGCGTCGACAACGCAGCGTCAAAATTCTGAAAACCTGCGATTCCGACGCGGTGCATCCACTCCAGGTCTAGCTTGATGCCATCCTTGGTGATGTTGCCATTCATCCAGTGCCACCACACTCTGGGGCGCGCACTCTCGGGTGGATTTTCAAAACCATTCCTGAGCGAATCGGAATTACTCTGCGCTAGAACTGCACTTGCGAAGAGCAGTAGCGCTCCTGCTGAGACCAGCTTCTTTAATGACACTGCAGTGTGACCGTCATTTTTCCTGCTCATGAACTCTTTGCGCTCCTATGGAATGACCAATGAAAATGGTTAGGAAAAACAGTCTTTCCCCGAAACGTCATGAAGGATAGCATGGGAATAATACAATCCGAAAGGAAAAATAGTTTCCTTTTGAAAATCGAGAGCAGTTTTAAACTCTATTCTTTCTTCCGCAAAAAACCTGGCAGTCAAAGCACAAATCAACGGGCAACAAGGTAATTTCCGTAGCCGACAATCACAGTTGAAAAAATAAGCAGTAAGAGACCGCAGGTGACACAGAGCCGGGTGCGATATTTCGTATCCTTCCACTCTTTTAGTGCAATTCCCCACAACGTAGCGAAGATGATGATGCTGGCCATGTGCAGGGTCCAGCTGGAGAAATCGTATTTCCCCATCTTCGTCTGCCCCATCGAGTAGAAGAAGAACTGGAAGTACCAGATCACGCCTGCCAGTGCGGCGAGGAGATAATTATGCAGCAGAGTGGAAGGCCGCAATCGCAGTTCGCTCTCCACATTTGCGGGGTCGAGGTTTGTCAGCGTCTCACCTGTCGGGGTGGTCCCCATCGGATTGGAGCCAGGCGCTCCAAAGAATTGCCCTGCGGAATGGTTTTTGACAATGAGAAACACCGACCATAGAAAATTTGTGAAAAAGCCGCCCCAGAGAACAACAATCAGCACTGGCAAATTCTGCCAGAGATCGGCCCTGTTTGCGGAAAGCAGCCCACTGCGGGCTATCAGAGCGATTGGCTTGCCGGCGGTCAATCCATATGCAAAACATGAGCTCATAATGCCGGCAAAGATTGCGACGGCGAGACCTTTCCCAAACGAATAATCCCGTTCACCCAGCGCCGCTTTTTCTTCGGCAGGAACCTCCTGCTCCTTCAGGTATCCGGCGAGTCCATTCACTGCGATGGCCAGAAGGCAGACGAACACTCCAAGAAGAATGACACGCCCTCCGGACTGATGGGCAATCGTGACAATCTGCCCACTAAAAAGTGGAGGCATCAGCGTGCCGAACGCGGTGCAAAAACCGAGCGCGATCGCATAGCCTAATCCAATCCCGAGATATCGGATCGAAAGACCAAACGTCAATCCACCAATACCCCACAGAGCGCCCCAGATGACAGCATGCCAAAATGCTGAAGGGGGGGCCTGATGCAAGATACCGGGAAGATTCGGTACAAAGAACCACGCAATGAGAGCAGGAGCGACAACCCATGCAGCCACCCCCTGGATGATCCAGTAGATCTCCCAGGACCAGCGCTTGATAGGCCGGAAAGGTATGAAATTGGTAGCCGAGGCCAGTCCTCCAATCCAGTGGTAGATCACTCCGATAAGCGGGTTTGGGCCCAAATCACACCTCGACCTTTGAAAATTGGCTCTTCCAATCGTACGCAGACGACATCGACATCCTAATGGACTGAAAGCTTGGAATGAAATAAACTTTCTATTGAAATATAAAAGTCGATACAGCTACACTTCGCAGAGTAGGCTGATTGGTGGGAGGTGGTATGGCGGGCAGCGATCGCGTCCCTGATGCAGCGGCAACACTCGATGCGTTCAGGATCGAAATTCCTTCCTGGGGATTTGCGAATACGGGTACCCGATTCGGCAAATTTTTGCAGGCAGGAGCGGCTACATCACTTGAAGAAAAGTTTGCCGACGCATCTCAAGTGCACGCGCTTACCGGAGTCACTCCACAGCTTGCGTTGCACGTTTTATGGGATCTGCCCAATGGCACATCGGACGCGTCGAAGGTGAAGGAACTTGCAAGGCACTATGGCATACAGCCGGGCTCCGTGAATCCCAATCTATTTCAGGATCAAGCCTATAAGCTCGGTTCAATTTGCAATCCGGACAGGGCCGTTCGCCATATGGCCATCGATCATCTGGTCGAATCCGTCAAGATTGCGAAAGAACTCGATTCGACGGACGTTTCGCTTTGGATATCCGACGGTTCGAATTACCCCGGCTCACAAAGTATCCGCAACCGCATCGTCTGGCTTGAGGAAGCATTGCAGACGACGCACGATGAGTTGCGTGGCGATCAGCGCATGCTGATTGAGTACAAACCCTTCGAGCCGGCTTTTTACCACACCGATGTCGCTGACTGGGGCATGGCTGCGCAATTAGCGAAGGTCGCAGGGCCGCAGGCGCGCGTGTTGGTGGATACGGGGCATCATTATCAATCTCAAAATATCGAACAAATTGTAGCCTGGCTGCTACATATTCAATTACTGGGCGGCTTCCACTTTAACGATCGTCGCTATGCGGACGACGATCTGACGATCGGCTCGATTGATCCATATCAGGTCTTTCGCATCTTCCATGAGATCTTGAGCGAGCCGAACTCGGAGCAGATCACCAAAATCGCTTTCATGATCGATCAGAGCCATAACATCAAAGGCAAAATGGAAGCGATGGTGCAGACGGTGATGGTCGCACAGGAGCTCTTTTTGAAAGCATCGCTCGTAGACCGGCAAAAATTATCTGAACTGCAGAGAGCAGGACGGATCGTGGATGCCGAAGAGTGCCTGCGGTCCGCGTTCTGGACAGATGTTCGATCCATGATCGAAGAGTGGAGATCAAAACGTGGCCTGCCACCGAATCCGTTGGAGGCTCTCCGAGAAAGCGGTTATGTCGAGCGCATCGAATCCGAACGGGGCCAGCGGAATGCTGCACGCGCAAGCACTTATGCCTGAAGGCTCTTGCCCAACATATATAGTTGTCTGTCGAACTGATCGAGGACAATGAGATCTTGATTTGAACCGCTGCCGGCGGAGCGAAGGACCGGCAGGAAATGAGGAGTTATGTCCGCGTCGATCGCTCAACATACGCGTGCCAAGCTGAATTACCTGGAAGACCGCTGGGATTCAAACGCAATTTCCGGAATGGACGAGCCGGAGCTCCTGCGCTATCGTTCCAACCTGCTTGGCTCGGACTTGCGGATCACCAACTTTGGTGGCGGCAATACGAGTTCGAAGATCACCATGCCGGATCCTTTAACACGCAAAGACACCACGGTGCTCTGGGTGAAAGGAAGTGGGGGAGATCTAGGCAGCATCAAGCGCTCAGGTTTTGCGACGCTCTATCTTGACAAGCTGCGCGCGCTTGAACAGCTTTACGCTGGCGTGGAGCGCGAAGATGAAATGGTCGAGTATTACCCACTCTGCACGTATGGATTGAATCCAGTCGCTGCTTCGATTGACACACCACTGCACGGATTTCTTCCCTTCCCTCATGTGGATCATCTGCATCCTGACTGCGCCATCGCGCTGGCTGCCGCTGCGAACGGTCACGAGAAGATGGAAGAGTTCAATCGACTTTACGGACACAAACTCGTATGGCTTCCATGGCAGCGACCTGGCTTTGAACTGGGCATGATGCTTAAGCGAGCGGTAGAACGACAACCGGACACTGATGGAGTCATCCTGGGCGGCCATGGTCTCTTTACCTGGGGTGAAACACAACGGGATTGCTATCTAAATACGATTACGTTGATCGACCAGCTGACTGGATTTATTGAAGATCATCTTGCTAAGAGAGACGGTAAGGTCTTCGGCGGGTCGCAGTTTGAAGCGCTATCGAATCGCGAAGCAACGGCTTTCGAGATCATGCCATTTTTGCGAGGCAGAGTGGCCGATCAGAAGCGGTTGATCGGAAGTTATTCGGACCTGCCGGAAGTGCTCGAATTCGCAAACTCCGTAGACGCTGAGAAGCTGGCCTACCTGGGCACGAGCTGTCCCGACCACTTTATACGCACCAAGATTCGTCCCATGTATGTGCCATGGAATCCAGCCAGTGATATAGCTGAACTGAAAAAGCAAATCGAAACACGGCTTGCGACCTACCGTCAGGAATATGGCGACTATTACCAGAAGCATGCCGATCCGGCTTCCCCCGCCATGCGCGATCCAAATCCGACGGTGGTATTGATTCCCGGCGTTGGCATGTTCAGCTTCGGCAAGAACAAGCCGGAATCGCGCATCACCGGTGAGTTTTACGTGAACGCGATTCATGTGATGAAAGGTGCAGCAGCTCTAGAAGGCGAATCGATTCCCTCACGGCTGCCGCAATGCGGATCGGAGGAACTGGCGAAGGCATTCCAGACTTACAGCAACTACGTGGCTCTGCCGTCTGCTGAAGCCTTCCGCATTGAATACTGGGCACTGGAAGAGGCGAAAATACGTCGCCAGCCTGTAGAAAAAGAGCTAAGCCGCCAGATTGCCATAGTGGTAGGAGGTGGAAGCGGGATCGGTCGCGAGGTTGCGCTGCTCGCGGCCGAACATGGAGCACATGTCGTTGTAGCAGATCGCGACTACGAAGGTGCGAAGAGTGTTACCGAGGAGTTGAAAAAGATCGGTGGCAAAGAATCTGCTGCGACATCGAGCGTAGACATCCGCAGCCGGGACTCGATCCGCGAAGCAATGCGCGAGACTGTAAAGCAATTTGGCGGCGTCGACATCGTAGTGAATACTGCTGCGCTCTTTCCATCCTCTGCAACCGGGGTCATCTCCGAGGCACAATGGGCTCTGACGCTTGAGGTGAATGTCACCGCGAATTTTCTGCTAGTTGAAGAGATTGGCGCGCTGCTACGCGATCAGGGATTGAGTGCAAGCATAGTACTCACCAGTTCTGCTAATGCAGTCGTTCCCAAACGCGGGTCGGAGGCCTATGACGTCAGCAAGGCAGCGCTCAGTCATCTGGTTCGCGAACTGGCTGTCTCTCAGGCTCCGCTAATCCGTGTCAATGGCATTAACCCTGCAACCGTGGTGAAGGGTTCAACCATGTTTCCACGTGACCGGGTTATTGCCTCTCTGAAGAAATACAACATCTCATTTCAAGAAGAATCGAGCGACGATGAGCTTCGCGGGTTGCTGGCAAAGTTTTATGCTGAGCGCACTCTGACGCATGTGCCGATCGATCCGCGCACCTGCGCGCAAGCAATTCTTTTCCTTGCCGGGCCAAAGGCTCCTTGTACAACCGGCCACCTTATTCCAGTCGATGGCGGTTTGACCGACGCGTTTCTCCGCTAGCGTCACGAGGAGCTCTTGCATGTCTGGGAATGACTTTCCCAATGTAGTCGCAATCGATTTAGGGGCGGAAAGCTGCCGAATCTCTTTGCTGCGCTGGACCGGGGACCAGCCGCACATCGAGCTGGTTCATCGTTTCGGCAATTCTCCTGTCGCGATTGGCGCATCGCTCCACTGGAACCTCGATCACATCCTCTCTGAGCTCGAGAGCGGTCTGCTCCGCTGCGCGGAGCGATGTAGTGCTCCAATCGCATCCATCGGAGTAGACGGATGGGCAGTCGACTATGTGCGCATGGACCAGCACAACGCTGCGCTGGGCCTTCCCTACTGCTACAGAGATGAGCGAACGACAAATACATTTGCAGAAATGCAGAAACGCTGCTCGAATACGGACCTGTTTCTGCACAACGGCGTGCAGCCTCTGCGTATCAACACTTTGTATCAGTTGATGGCAGATGAAGAGGCTGGTGTTTCTTCGAGCACGCCCTGGGCGAATCTCCCAGAATATGTTCTATCGAGATTTGGAGGCCGCGTCGTCGCCGAATATACAAACGCAACGCACACTGGCCTTGTTGATCTTCGCAAGCATACATGGAACGAGACGATTTTCGACCTTGCAGGATTAAATGTCACTGCAGCGCCTAAGCTGGTTTCTACAGGAACCGATCTTGGATCTCTTCAAAACCGAATCAGTGACAGGAAAGCATTCGAACAAACTCGTCTGATCGCCGTGGCCTGCCACGATACTGCCTCCGCCGTCGCGACCATCCCGATGGAAGGAGACGATTGGGCATACATCAGCTCCGGCACGTGGTCTCTACTGGGAATGGTGCTGGACAATCCGATCATTACTCCAGAAGCCTGCGCTGCGGGGTTCACCAATCTCGGCGCAGTCGGAAATAGAGTGTGCTTTCATAAAAACCTTAACGGCATGTGGTTACTGAAGCAGACGATGCTGCAGCTCTGTTCTGAGTCCGACATGTGGCCGACGGCCGAGTTGGTAGCTGCGGCTTCATTGGAGGACGCACCAGAGAGACTGCTCGAGGTCGACGATCCCTCATTATGGCTCCCCGGATCAATGGCCTCCCGCATCAATGAGCAAAGAAGACGCGCCGGCGCCCCTACGCTGGAGGAGCATCCATCGGCGATGCCGCAGTATGCAAGTCTGATCTTCCACAGCTTGGCCAGCAATTATGCCCAAACACTGCGTGATCTTGAGTTGCTGACGAAGAGTCAACTCAAGCGACTGGCAATTGTGGGAGGAGGCAGCCTGAATCAATTTTTGAACCGCCTGACTGCGAAAGTGACAGGGCTTGAAATTTTCTGCGGAGCCGCGGAGAGCTCGACGCTCGGGAACTTTGCCATTCAGCTCGCGACGATCGAAAAGCAGCCGAATTCGTCTTCGAGAATTGCGCATTGGGCGAGCATTCTTAACGGCCCTGCGTCATTGAGATTTTAATTAGAGTGATCTCCCGAGATTACCCAACAGTTTCTTAGCACTGATTTTCTTGGCTTCCAATAGAGAAATAACCTTTGCTATACTCCGGACTATTGCGAGGGACACTTGCCGCCGCGGAAAATCAAGCATTTATACCTAATCCCGATCCTCTCGAAATCACTGGATATTCTGGAGCTGTTCGAGTCCGAGAACAGGCCACTAACGCTTGAGCAAGTCTTCCAACAGCTGCGCGTTTCAAAGACAAGCGTCTACCGAATCCTGAAGACATTTGTCCATCGCGGATACATGGCGCAAACTCCGGAAGGCGCTTATCGCCTGGTTTCAAGGCCGCGAAAGATGCGTTTTGGTTTTGCCGGTGAAAGCGCCGAGATGCCTTTCTCTGAGGCTGTTTCAAATAGCTTAAAGGCGGCGGCAGCGGCGTCTGGAGTTGAGCTGATTGTTCGAGACAATCGCTACGACGCTGAAACAGCTTTGCGAAATGCCAAGGAGTTTGTTGCGGAGGGAGTGGACCTCATCATTGAGTTCCAGATTGAGGAGCGCATATCTCCTCTTATCGCGCACACAATCTCCAAGGCAGGAATTCCGCTGATCGCTGTCGACATACCTCACCCCAGCGCGGTTTATTTCGGAGTCGACAATTTTCAAGTAGGCTTCGAAGCCGGCGAGTTGCTTGCTCGCCATGCCATTCATCAGTGGAATGGGAAGGCAGAGTGGGTTCTTGGCCTTGATCTCTCTGAAGCTGGCACGTTCGTCCAGAGCCGGATATCCGGTGCATTCGAAGGAATCCGTTCGCTACTGCCTACAATCGAGCAGCGCGCATTTGTGCGCCTTGATGGTAGAGGCATGCGGCAGACAAGCGCCCAGGTTGTCACAGAATTTCTTCAGCGTCACGGCCGCAATGAGCGCGTCCTGATCGCCGCTGCGACAGACACAAGCGCTATGGGAGCCCTGCAAGCCACACGTAGCCTGGGACGCGAAAAGCAGGTTGCGATCGTGGGACAGGATTGCATTCCAGAAGCCGTGGACGAACTCCGTGTGAAGAAGAGCCCGTTTATTGGCTCAATTTCTCACGAGGCCCACACTTATGGGCCGAGACTCATTCAGCTCGGAGTGACACTACTGCGAGGATATACTGTTCCGCCTTACAACTATGTCCAACACAAACTAGTTACTGCCGCCAACCTACCCACTTTGGAAGCCTCCATCCCAGAGTAAGACCCCCCTGAACGAAAGCGCCCTAGACGAGGACTATCGTCGACCAGCGATCCTGGCTATTGCTTAATTCAGCTTTAATCGCTTTGAAATGCTATCCCTATTGAATGGTTGATTTATCCACTCAATAGTCGCCCTCGCTTCGGTAGAAATCGCTCGTAAATGCCCTTTTAGGCCATGACTTTAGCGGGGAAATCGGGTATTCAAATATTTCGAGAAGTATCGGTAGTTTATATTTTAAATTCTATTTGAGAACTAATTTTCTTTTTGACAATCCAATTTTGAACTCTATAACGTCCTCCAAGCCGGAAGAAAGATTTCCTGGATGGCGACTCTTCCGCGCCCAAGAATAACGGTAACGAGCGAGACTTTTCTGATCACTTTCAGACTTACAGCTCACCGTAGGCAACGTTATTTAGGGAGGCACCCGATGTTACGCACCTTCAAACCAACGCTCTGGACTTTCTTTGCCATGCTAGGAACTGCCAGCATGGCATTCGGTCAGGGAGGCGCTACAGGTACTATTCTTGGAACTGTTTCCGATAACACCGGCGCAGTCCTGCCGAACGCATCCATAACTGTTACAAATACCGTTACCGACGTCGCGCATCGACCTCAGACCACTGCTGCCGGGGATTATTCGGTTCCCGATCTACAGCCGGGCACATATTCTGTGAGCATTCAGGCGCCCGGATTCAGCAGCCATGTGGTCAACAACGTCACACTTGTGGTTGCGCAGCAGGCACGCCTAAATGCCACGCTTACGCCCGGTGCAGCCGCAGAGACGGTACAAGTAAATGCCGGCGCGGTTGCGCTCGACACCGACACATCTTCGGTATCGCAGCTTGTCAGCCAAAAACAGGTCGACCAGTTACCGCAGAATGGCCGAAATTTTCTTAATCTCCTTTTTATCGGTGCTGGCGCGGTACAAACCGTTGGAGAACAAGGTCAGATGAGGCAAGGCGAAGGCAACGCGATCAGTATCAATGGCGCGCGTCCGGAGTCGAATAACTACACACTCGACGGCATGGTGAATACGGACACCGCACTGAATACGCCTGCCGTTATCCTCTCGCAGGATGCGATCTAGGAATTTAAGGTGCAGAGCGAAACCTCTTCGGCGGAATATGGCTTCAGTGCCAACCAGGTAAATATCGTCAGCAAGAGCGGTGGCAATCAATTCCATGGCGCGGTCTTCGAGTTCGCGCGCAACGACGCTTTCGATGCAAGCACGCACTTTCAGCCGGTAAAACCTGAGCTGCGACAAAACCAATATGGCTATGTGCCGGATGGCCCTGTCTGGATTCCGAAAATCTATGACGGACGGAACAAAACGTTCTTTCTGGCGAACTACGAGGGCTGGCGCATTCGCAACGGCACAAGCTCATATTCGAATGTTCCCGATCCCACGCAGATTACTGGAAACTTCGCTTCTTCCAACTTGCCCGCATATGGATCGGCTGCTTGTACGTCAGCTCTCAACGGCAACAATCCCTGTATGCCTATCGACCCGACTACAGGCCAGCCGTTTCCCGGAAACATCGTTCCGGCGGGACGATTCGGCAACCTTGCAAACGTGACTGCCAAGCTCTTCCCCGCACCCAATTGCTTTACAAGTGATTGTCTTGACAACTACCACCTGGGCGTCACTTTGCCGAATGATACGGATCAGCAGACATACCGCCTCGATCAGAACATCGGCAAATTCGGCTCAGTCTTCTTCCGCTACACCAAGGCCAACTACTCTCTTGAAACGGCCAGCACAACATCGGTTCCTGCAGGTTTGAATATATTTAGTGGAATTTTCGGATCGCCGGTACACGGGGGATTTCCCGACTTCGCGAAATGAGCGTCTTTATTGCTCAAGGACGCTCTTTCCACTTCGCGAGGCACAGTTTCCACATCCGCTTTTCCGAGGCCCTTGTGCAGAATGCGGAGAGAGGACTCAACCAGTTGGGAAATTTCGCATACGATTCAATTTGGCCACAACATCATCAACAATTTCCGTGTTGGCTCCCTGGGGGCAACGGTGATTCAGGGTGATAGTCCTGCTCCGCAATCCGATGTGGATGCGCTCAGACTTTCAGGAGTTTTCACCAGTCTGCCCGATTACGCCCGCGGCTATCCAACTGTCTCTCTGCAGAACCTTGAGCGGTACAGCGGGCAGTCCAGGCAACAATCCGACAACCAGCGACATCCCGATGTGGGAGTATGCCGATTCGATTTCCACTATTCATGGACGCCACACATTCAGTATGGGTTTCGATTTCCGCACATGGGTGCAAAAGCGCGATCTCTCCACCAATTTCCTCGGCAGCTTTACATTTAACAACACCACCGTAAGCCAGAACGGCAACAACGGAACAAACAACTGCGCGACCGCTTACTGCGGCACAGGCAATGCAACCGCAGACTTTCTTCTGGGTTACTACGGAGGCGCAAGTACCTTCCAGCCTGGGCCATTCAGCCAGACCGGTGCGCAGCTAGGCAACCTGAACCAATATCACTTCAAATATATTGGGCCATCTTTTCAAGATGACTGGAAGGCTACTCCCGATCTGACTCTCAATCTTGGTGCGCGGTGGGACTTCCGCACGATTCCTTGTGAAACGCAGAACAAAATGTTCTGGATCGACGATCAGAATACCGGCGGCGGACTCTGCTTTGCTCAAAAGGCACTTTTGACTGACGGCATTGCACCTGCAGGAAACGGATTCTATCGCTATTGCGGCCGCAACAATCCACGGGATCCATCCTATTTGACCTTCGCCCCACGTCTCGGCTTTGCTACCGTCCTTTCCATGACAACAAGACGGTCGTTCGTGGCGGCTATGGAGTCTTCTTCGATTCCTCCGAGACCCGCGAAATTGACGACTCAGGCGACTTGTATCCTTTCGTGATTCGCTCCAGTCTGACGCCAACTACAGATGCCACGATTCCTAAGCTGACCAACAATCTGTTTCCGGTCACAAGCACGCTCCTTCCAGTCGCTATTGGTGCAAACGGCGGAGCCACATATCCCGCCGGCAGCCAGTTCATCGCTGTCATCATCTCTGAACATCCGATTAACCCATATGTGCAGCAGTGGTCTTTATCCGTGCAACGCGAGCTGGCCGCCAATACCACCCTTGAGCTGAATTACGTTGGCAACAAAGGCACGCACCTGCTCGATCGCACGAATATCAACCAGCCATTCCCTGTTGCCAATCCCGCGCTTTGCCAGGCTGACCCAACCACGGCTGACTGCCCGGCGACATCCCGTACCCCGTATCCCAACTTCACCAATACGACAGGCACGCTCGATAGCCGATGGGATGGGTACTCGAACTACAACGCTGGCAACGTAAAGCTTGAGCGGCGAACGAACGATCTGGCCCTGCTCGCCGTTTATACCTATGCCCGCAGCATGGATGACAAATCCGCAGCTGCCGGAATTGGCGCAACAAACGGTTATGCGGGACACATGGATGACCACGATCCCAAGCTTGACTACGCGCGCTCCGACTTTGATGTAGATCAGCGCTTCGTGGCCAGCTATGTAGCCAACCTTCCCTTCGGCCACGGCCAGAAGTATCTCGGCAATGCAAACAAGGCAGCGAATCTCGCTGTGGGCGGCTGGCAGCTCACCGGAATCGCAACCTTCCAACGAGGCTTTCCTTTCTCTGTGCAAGCAAATGATAGTTTTTCATTGCTTGAGGCTTATAACCAACGTGCAAACGTAGTCAGCAATCCAACCTCCGGCTTCCACAAAAACGTGAATAAATGGTTCAATACCGCGGCGTTTACGCAGCCGCTGGCCGGGGAGTTCGGAAACAGCGGTCGGAACATCTTGCGGGAACCCGGCATTAACAACTGGGACATGGGGTTAGGAAAGAACTTCGCAATCGGTGAAAGAGCAAACTTCCAACTCCGTCTCGAGTCATTTAACACCTTTAACCATACGCAATGGGGAGTCGATCCAACCTCGCCTTCAGCGGCAGCAAGTGGTCCCGGTACCGGTGCAGTGGACCGAAACGTGAATGACCAAGCCCCGAGCGCAAATACGAACTTTGGACGGATCACGTCTGCCCGTCCAGGACGCGTGCTTCAGCTCGGCGGTAAAATTACTTTCTGATTTTGTCCTCCTGAAGGGTCTGTCATCTATGGCAGGCCCTTACCTTTTACAGTTAGACTCGCAGCTATGCTTCGAAGCTTTGCAAAAACAGCGTTAACCCTCGCTCTATGCGTTGGTGCACAAGCAGCATTGGCGCAGGGGCCTGAGGATCAGCGACAGCAGTTGTCAGAACAAGGCTGGGCCGCACTGGAAGCCGGTCGATATGCGGATGCCGAGCAGTCTTATGAACAGCTTGGAAAACTGGAGCCTGGCATCGCCGAGATTCATGTGACTCTCGGTGTTATTTATTTTAAGGAAGGAAAGTTCGAGCAATCAGCAACTGAGCTACGCAGTGCACTGCAGCTAAAGCCCGGGTTGCCTCGTGTCGAATCGCTTCTGGCGATGGTTCTCTCCGAACAGGGCCACTTTCAACAAGCTCTGCCTGGATTGGAAAAGGGCTTCCATCAATCTGCCGATCCTGAATTGAAACGGATGTGTGGTCTTCGGCTGGA
>Ga0206811_1015_pt1 | contig 57690 bp, 59 predicted proteins | sample Alteio_BWOrgCont_53_FD_152886 | JGI IMG/M metagenome (GOLD analysis project Ga0206811, IMG submission 152886) | Enriched cells from forest soil in Barre Woods Harvard Forest LTER site, Petersham, Massachusetts, United States -... | ecosystem: Environmental > Terrestrial > Soil > Temperate forest >... | reverse complement strand
CACTATAAAATGCATCGTTTTCGCCTGCTTTTGAGCACACACACTCACGATAATTGCTTGAAAACAAACGAAGTCGCCAACAGCGAGCACGTCTTTTGCGAGGACGTGTTCGATCTTTCAATTTCTTTTGATAACATCAGGAGTTAGAGCACGAATAACCGTACAATTGGAAAAGGCGTGCTCTATGCGACACAGGACGAATGACATGATGGCAAGGAAACCGCAATGAATTTCTACAAATCACTCGCTTTGATTTTCATTGGCTTACTTTTGAACGCATCTCCACTTTTTGCTGCCGATGCAGAAAAGAAAATTGAGCAAACAAATGTTGATTGCTTAACTGAAGAGTGCCTAGTCAATGAGGCAATAGCCAATTCTCAGTACATCAAGGAAGAGGATTTGGTAAGATTTTCTGGCTATCTCGCCCAAACGGGAAGATTTTCCGCAGCAAAAACCATCGCCGCAAAAATTCAGGCATCGTCCGCAGAAAACGAAATGTTGGCTAAGATAAATAGGCATAATGCTGAACAGGCACTTGTCCTTGACGAACTTGCCGCAGCCTCTTGGGCGCATCCGACTGTCATTACAAGCTATGACAAATTTAATGCTCTAACCGATGTGTCTGGCAATAAGCCGGACGATTTCGAGACTTCATCTAATTACTGGCTGCTGGCCGAAAAGATTATAGAAAAATTTGAGCCCACTGGGGTCTCTCCAGATCTCATGAAACTTCTGCGGCCCAAAGTTCTGCGTAAAAGTCCAAACGCTACCCTTGACGAACTTCTACATTTACGTTGGCCACAGGCCATTGAAAAGTTACCCACCCAGAAACAGGGAGAACTTTGGAATTATATGGCGGAAATCTATACCGAGATGGGAAATTTCAGTGCAGCGACGGAAGCCCTGGATCGTGCCGAACAACGTGGAGGATCTGATTTTCAAAGCAATAATCGGATTTATGTTTCGACAATGCACAGTTGGCTAGAACTTAAAAATTATGATCGTGCCTTGAAAGCAGCGCGCCAAACTGATCCTAAAGACACTCAAGCCTTGATGAAGCTTCAAATCGCTCAAGCGTTCCTTGCGGCAGACAAAAAAGAGCAAGCCCATAAAATATTTGATGAAGCGGCTTCCGATTTCGAAAAATATCAAGATAAGGGACGGAATATGAATTTGCTTATCGAAATAGCGCAAGGCTACATGGATGTAAGTGATTCCGAAGATGCACGTCGATTGACCGATAAGGCACTTGAAGCAGCGAGACTTCCTGATCTATTTCCTGCCGGACAATTAGCGAATGCCGCCCGAGGATACAATAATATTGGAGATCATCAGCAGGCTATCAGTCTTCTTCGTGAAGCGGTTTCGAAATTACCTGATCCGCATAAAGTGATCGGCTTTGGCATGGTGTCCGGTCCCATTTCCGGATCAACATTGGGGGTCGGTGATGACATCCGATCATCGATTACATATGAATTTTACCGGGCTAACGATCAAAAAGACTTTGACGAACAATATGCACAGTTACCAGCCTGGCATCAGAATCAAACGCAAGCTTTGCGAGCAACTGACACGCTTGGCAAAAAAAATCCTGAGAAATCGCCAGAGCTTGATAACATTCTTAATACCGTGCCATTAGAAAATCGATTTGAAATAATTTCTAATTTTACCGTGGATGCGATAAACAACAATGAATCTGAGATAGCAAAAAAGCTTTTACGGAAAGCGCTTGACGAGTCTACCGATGAGAAATCAATGGTATTTGTTTCCATCGCAAAGCTGGCATTCGCAGGTGGATATTCTGATCTTATGAGAGAGGCCCTTGATAATGCCGCAAAAGCAGCTTGGAAAATTGATGATAAAGGCACTCGTGCGATGACATTGGCGGCCGTGGCCGCATCGGAACACGGATTGTTGAATTAACACGAAAGGCTGCACTATTGAAATAGGCTAAATATAGCAAAAACAGGTGGAAAGAGGGCAAAACTCGAAAAAATATAGTGCAAATGGAAAGCCACATTTCTTCATATTTTCAATATGATGATTGTACATCGAGTGACGAATTGGTAAGGACGGGGTCGTAGGTTCAATTCCTATCGGCAGCACCAGTTTTTTCAATTAGTTAGTCGATGCACTCAACCTTATTGATTAAGAAAAAACATTACACGTGTAATGTTTTCGGTTTTAACCTTGATAAATTTAATGAAATTCCAACACGACCCAGAGCTCAGCAAATTTTATCGAGCTATATAAACTCTACGCTTTGAGCACTGCTACAAACGAAACACGTCTTTTTAGAGAGTACAATATGCGAAGAAAAGCCGCTAGCAACCTCCCCCAGGAGCGAGGCAGAGATGTTCGCGAGAACCTTACGCCAGGGCAGCTACAGGCCATCGGCGCAGCAATTGTCGCATGGAATGAGGCCGAACGATTCATTCCTGTCATCCTTGGACAAGCAATCGGTATGTCCATTAAACATTATCAGGAGGTTTCAAGTCGAATTAACGGTTTGGAAGGGCAAGTAGAAATCATAAGAAAATTTCAAGTGTTGTATCCACTGATCGACAAAGAGACAGGATTGCTAATTGAAAATGCTCTTGCGAGTTTTCTTGGATACAAAAAGTGCCGCGACGCGATCGCTCATGCTCACATATTCAATGCCCCCAAAGGCATCGGGACACACGTGAAGAGACGAGCAGAAGAATGGCATGTCCTATTGACTGAAGAGGCGTTAAATAAATTCTATGACCATTTGGTGTTGTTGCGATCAGAGCTAGCGGGAGTTACCGGCATTTTTATGACTGCTTCTATAACTGCAAGAAAAATGGAAGAGTTGCCGAATAGAAAGGTGCCTAATAAAATTCATGAAAGTATCCAAGTATTTGTAAGACACCTTCAAAAATATCAGAGTGAACGCCAAGCCTTAGGCTCGCTTCCTTCATGTCCTGACTTATCTATACCTTTCCCGAACATTGAAGAGCTTGACTCTTTAGTAAAGGACTGAGCATTCCCTCACCTCTGATTTAAATAATTAAATGTGTAATGTTTTTGGTTTTAACCTTGATAAATTCAATGAGTTTACAGCACGACGCAAATAGTCCGGCGAGTGCTTTCCATAGACAGTCTCAACAGTTTTTTCGCTATCCCCCAAAAGCCGTGCAACTTCTGCTAGCGGTAAGCTTTGCTTATAAGGAGACTTGCATACTGTTACCCTTCTGTCCGGATTCTACATTGAAAAAGTGGTGCTGCCGATAGGAATTGAACCTACGACCCCGTCCTTACCAAGGTTACCAAAATATGCACAATCAGTGAGTTAGGTCAAAGCGCTTTGTACAAAATACCTATTATTTCCAAGCTTTATGTCAGGGAACATTACACTGTAATGTTTTTGGCAGAACTGGGTGCTTTGGGCTTAATTAAGGATCCTAATTGTTCCATTTCCGTGCTCAATACGAGATTGTAGCTCTTCTACTTCCTGTTCGCAGCATCTTCCTTCCCAATGGTGAGCAATACTATTCCACCGAAATCGTTTAGATTTTACATAAACGAGTATGCCCTTAGGCGGTTGGTAGGGAAATTTTATAATAGCTTCGTATCTGATTATATTCTGTATCTTTCTCAATAAGTAACCAGCATTTCCGCCTACGACAAGAACTCGGCTATGAAAGGTGGCAAAGGCAGATTCTGCATGAGGCAACCATATAACAACGTATGACGCCCCAACGGATCGTCTTTGGTAATGCACTTGGGCTATAGCGTGTCTTGTTCTTAAATAGCCGTCCCAGCGGCGCCAGCTTTTGATTTCAACGACACATGCCTCATCATTGTTAAGCATTAATGGCAAATCAATATCACCGCCATTATCTAGAAATCTATCCTCAATCAGTTCCCATCCATATGGAAGAATGGCAGCAAATTTGCTTCTTGCTGCCTTCTCAACAGCCTTTCCGTATTGCCGTCTCTGTCCACTTTCGAGGTATAAAAAGCTGTAGAAAAAAGGCAAAACTGACATCATTGAACCAACTAAAATATAAGGTCGGCCATATTGACGGTACCAAAATAAGGTACCCCCGAGCCAAGCTACACCGACAAACCACAAGATAAGCGTCTTTATATAATCTCTCATCCATGGCTTAAATTTTTCGTCAGCTATCCTGGAATTGTTATGGTTATGTGGCCGCGCTTTGCGTCTGTATGATCGTTCCTTGAATGAATCTAGGCCTAGTATTCTGTAAAGGAAACGATCTACAGACCGATAGACCTTTTTCATGAACCAAAAACATCTACGTAAAAAATAGTAGAGTTTTCTCAAGCCTCTTGGAATATCAAGAATGATGGGCGCCAACCAAGAAAATGCATAAAGTCCGACAATAATTTCGATGGCAAGCCGGGCTTTGGATTCCAGAAAGTCAATATTGTCCATTATTACTAACCACCCAAGCAAAGGCCGATCTATTATAAAACGCCCAATTAGCTGATTTACGGTCGATCAAGCTCCCCAACCGTTAATACCATCCCACGCACGGTTTAAACTCGTGTAGCTTACAGAAACGGATACCACAGAAACTTGATATTTGGGGGATCGAACAATTTCATAAAACTTATCCCGCATTGCCTCAACAGTTGCTGGAGTAATTTGGCGGCCATATTGTTTGAGGGCGGCCTTAGCACATTTTATGCTCACGGCATGCTGCATTTGTAGGCTTTTGTACTGCTCCGTATCATCCACACCCAGCCTTGCGCATTCTTCGACAAATTCATCGGGGTCTGGCTCTATTGCAATGAGAAAATCCAGCGCAGCCTCAAGCGTGTTTTCATCGACGTGCCCGGTAGTGTAGTGGAAATTATTTTCAATCATGACGCTTATCTTCATATAGACCGTTTTAAAATTTGGCAAGCATAAGGAGGATTTATTCATGACGCGTTGACAAAACTTATGGCAACAAGTCTTGCCTTTTCTCTGCGATATGCCTATTTCAAATTTAACGTTTTTCGAATTTATGTTTGCGATGTCTTCCGTGGACTAAACGTGGTCTTTCGCCCTGAAGATCTACCGTCAGATCGGGCTCTGATGATGTGAGTGCACGTGGAGCACCTCGCCTATCTATTGGAGCCGGAATCCTGCGGTCATGTGGTTCAATTATTCTTACGATTGGCCCTTCTATGGTGTGGTATGTTCTGGGGTGCCGAATAACGTCAGTCCAACCCAAAAGGGCTTTAACACCTTTGCCATCTAGACGATCAATCGCTCTTTCCAGATCACGGGCGAGGTCAAGAGTAATAGGCGTCAATACTGCCATCGGCGGCAAGCCAGTCGCTCGATATCTAGTATCTTTTTCTTGCCCTTCAGGAGGTTCTCTTATTAGCCAGGGAGCCAAGCTTGACCTTACATTGCGGCTAGAGATCAAAATCAATAGCCGATAGATGTCTTGGGCAATAGTAGTGTCGAACTGTTTTTGCTCTGCTCCAGCCAGATTCAAAGCCTCAGGAAGCATCTGTCTGAATCCTTCTAGAACACTGCTTTGAGTATCAAATGAAATTCCTTTTTCTTCAAAAACAATGTCCCTATCGTTTGCTAATACATAACGATTATCCTGTATATAAAAAGCGCCACTCTGACGCATAAAGTCAGCAGTGGCTTTTTGAAGTGCACTGCTCGTATCGCCAGAGAGTGCTGTTGTAAATTCCATCGCATATTTTGCTCTAATAGTATCGTCATAGGGGGATTTCCGCAGTAATAATCCCTTTCTTTGCATGGTAAAAGAAAGTGGTTTTTCAGGGGGAGTATTCTCGATCCAAAACGTATCAAATGGCATCACTATTCTGTGATGTTGCGCAACAAAGTCCTCAAAAGGAAGAAAGCTCAACCTCTGTAGTATAGCTTCAACCTTTTTATCGTAGACGAATTTCCTGACAATGGGGCGGCGGGGTTTGTATGCAAGTTGACTTGCAAATGCCCAAAGCATTGCTTTTGTGATTGGTTGCTTAACGCGACCGTGTGACAAAACAATAAAGTCGGCGAGCGATAAATCATTACGCTTCATTTTTAATTTCCAGATGGGCAAATAATATCGGGTTAAAAGTATTTATAACTATTACTAACCTAAAACATGGATGTTATTGCTCATACAAAAATGCACTGTTCACGCCATAAACGTAAGCCAAACTTTTCATGGAACGAAGCTCAACTTCAATGGCCCATGTGTGTTTCAGAAGCCTACATAATTTCTATCGCTACATATACTTTCCTCATGATCAAATTTTGGTAACTCTTGCTTGAAATATTAACGATTAAAAGCCATTTTTATGAAGATTAACCATATAAATCTATGATTTTTATCATTGCTTAAAATGGGCAACAAAATAGACAATATTATTGACGATAAAACTCCCAAATGGTTATGGTTTTTCTCTCATTAGGTGAGTTGTATTTAATGCCGTTACCCGAAAAACCATACTATTCCATTCAAGAACTTGCGGATCGCTGGCATGTATCTCTGTCCGATCTGCACGACTATGCGAAACACAATCTTCTTGAAGTCGCGGCATGGATTAATCCAGGCGGCGTCAATGTATATTATATAAACCCGCTGTATCCCAACTTGGGATACCCAACCGCAAATCCTTTTCAATCATTTAAAGGCTATGCAGTAATACCGCCCGACTTGCTTCCGCCCTTATTTGAAAAGCAGACTTGCCAAATTCGTCGGTTCATTAATCCTGAAACACGCGATTTAATGGAAATTCCTGATGACCAAAATGGCTATCAGATATCTATTAGCCAGCTTGTCGTGAGCCGCAAGGAACGTGACCGTTTTGTAGAGTTTCATACTTTACCCTGTGAATGTGAGCCTGTAGATAGCGAATGTATCCGATCCACGCTTAACTTGGCCTGAAAAAGAATTAATCAAACAAATCGGAACACGCTTTTTCAGCAAGCGGAAAAAGGTGTCCTCATGATTGTTCATTGGACAGCCAGCGTAATCGAAACAAGGTTAGAAGATGCGGCGTCAACTTTGCGCCGACTCCCACCCGTCAAAGTGGCTGGATATTTCAGTGTTTGGCCCCATATCCTGCATGACGCCGATGACAAGCGTGATTGGGAAGTTGAAGTGAGACGGATAGGTACACCCAGCGCCAAAGCGATAAGCCGTATGGAAGAAACATTTAATTGGTTCTATTGGCTTACGGCAGAAGAAAATCGTTTGTTATGGTTGCGTGCCAATCGTACACCATGGAAAGTTATCTCGAGGTATATGGGTTGTGATCGAACGACAGCATGGCGACGCTGGATCTTTGCGTTGTCGGCAATAGCCTATAAATTGAATGCCAGCTAAACGTCACTATCCCAGTCGCGCAGCTGCACGCAATGCTTGTCTTTCATTCATCTCTTTATGTTTCGCGCATAAAGGCTGCCCGTCGAAATGAACCGCATCGTCGAGACAAATATCGCCAACATCAGGCTTATTCGTAACCCATTCACAGAATAAACTTTTGACTGTCTTAAAGCGTCCCGAGACATCTTCATCATCGGTATTTCTAAAGACCGATATTTCTTGCCCAAAAGCATCTAATGCTGGTGCGTCATCTTCAACTATTGGTGAATCATCGCCTGAAGAGAGATCTAATACTTCATCGAGTGAATCTGGAGAATCTGGCTTAGCAGTTACTGGAGCTTCTGGTTCCGTTGCATCTGGCGACTTTACATCTGTAGGGCCTGGTGTTGGCTTGCCTGTTGTTGCAGCTGCCCCCATTCGATAAGGACCTTTGGCGCCACCTTTGGCATCATTGTCAGGCTTTCCTGTACCGCCCGGAGGTACATCCGTAGTCTCGACTTTTCCTGGAACTTGGGGTGCTACAGAAGTGGATCCAGCAGCATTCTGAGTGGCTCCATTTGTCTTCCCTGCGGTTTTCCCCGTCTCAACTGGCTTTGCTTTTTTAGTCCTTGAAATTCCTTTTCCTCGAGCAGCGTCAGGATCTGCAGCTTTCAAAACGCCATTAAGAAAATGGTCTTTGTTGCCGCGTATAACGCTTTTCCTACCGGCAACATGATTATGATTGTAGGGTGTGTCGGGGTGAAACCTATCATTTAGCGCAGTAGCGATATCACGTTGGGAAACACCGTCGTTCGCTTTATCAACAACAAGCTGATCACGCTCGTTATCCCAAATTTGTGCCATGGTTCTTACCTAAAAATTGTTTCTTAAATTCTCTCAGTGGCTTGAATATAGTTATCTTTACGACAGGCCACTGCCGAGATCAACTCTGGAATGGCTAATTTTTGTACGTTTTAAATCAGCTCCTTAAATGAGGGTTATAGATCCATTAGTCTCTAGTTTACATGCTTTGTAAAAGAGGTGGTTCCTGACCGCCTGTCTTTAATCACTAGTGCCTGTGTGAAAAATAACAAAATTAGATGCAACATCTTGCAGCATTTTAGTATGCAACAAATGCAGCAGAAAATGGCATAATCCTAAGTATGATGGCGAAACGTGTGTTTGATTTTTAAATCACGTTTACGTTCCATAGATCCACCAACAAAATTTCTTGCGAATAGCTCCTTGAGTTAAAGCGCGGCGATAGCCTGACGCTGACAACGTCTTGCACGTTGTTGGCCACAGATAGCTTTGCCGTGTCTAAAACTTAAGGCTGGTTTCATCGCTAGAATAACATAGCGGAGCCTTATAATGAAAAAACCTAATCTGATATTTATTTTAGTCGGCACCGCTTTATCGCTTGCGACAAGTTGTGCTGCAGCAGCGCCGACTTACCAAGCAGGCCTACCCTGTACCGAACAAGAAAATACCATCCAGACCCACGCTTCAGATACATACAACGACGTCTTGGCCTGTATTGGTGGCGTATGGCACAGCATGGTCTTTGGAGGTTCGCCTTCAGGCTCAATCGTAGCGTTTACGACCGACGCATGTCCCACAGGTTGGGTTGATGTTCCTGCTTTAGCGGGCCGCACCATTATAAACGATGGTCAAGGCGCTGGGCTCACTTTCCGTAATCTCGGTAATTATGGTGGCGAGGAAACTCATCAGCAAACAATTTCGGAAATGCCAGCGCATAGCCATTCCTATGCGGGCGGCTCCACCTCATTTAATCAGGTCTATCAGATGTCAACTGGCAGTGTTGTAGATCATTACGCATTAGCTACTGGTTCAGACACCAACAGCGGCAACATTAGTGAGACGGGCGGCAATCAGCCCTTCAATGTCATGCAGCCTTGGTATGCGCTGCATTATTGTATGAAACAGTAGGGGGGCGCTCATGCTTTTTCCTACATCGATTTACCCCAAGGCGCATAACCCCATAAGTGTCGATTGGGTTGGTCCGGGCGGCGGCATTCGTGTCTACGCTTATACCTCAGACAAATGTGAGCCAATTCTTGCCATTGCAGGATTTGATCATTTGAGGCGTCTTACCCTTCTGTCCGGATTCTACAGACTTAGTTGGTTAAAAAAAGAGGCGTTGTGCAATAGAATGGGCACTGTGCAATAGAACGACAGTTTTGCTCACTCGAAGCTGCGATAAACATTTGAAAAGATTAAGTGTGACAAAAAGGAAAAAAGATTTTTAGAGACGTACTCGGGACTCTAATTTCTCTTGGATTTTCCGATAGGTTAGAGCGTTGATAATATCAGTGATTGTGCAATTGAGTTTGAACAAAGACGTATTCGATCTGATATGGATACAATGATTAACTTAATCCTCAATGGCTGTATCAGTTTCAAAAAAAGTGACGTCTTTTTTACCACGAGGTAAAAAACTTAGAATAGTTTCGGTTTTAGGAGATACTTTTCCATTCTCAATTTTTATTAAATTTAATTTTTTAAGCTTGTTAATGTCGCGGCTGAGAGTTTTTGTAGTTTTACTAGCGTAGAGACGAGCAATTTCTGGGCTTAATTCTAGAATTTCATTTTTCGACAGGAAATTGTTTGCTGGCAAAGCCAAAATAAGTCTCAACTGACGCTGAGCGGAAGCATTTTTTTTATCGCCCAATTTTTCATGGACATAATTCTGCCATGCTACACCGAACTGCTGCAATTTTACGAATTTGAGCTGCTCTCTTAATTCATCAACAAAACCCTCAACAGCGTATTCCAGGAAAGGTAATAGATTTCCACCATTCTTAGACGCCTCTTCCAATCGCCTATAATATTCAGCACGGGTCTTATTATAATAGTTACTCAGCAAATGAGCTGCTGGAGAAGGAACGCCACTTTCCATCAGAAAACGGAACTCCAGAATTCTTGAGGTACGCCCATTACCGTCACCGAAAGGATGAATCCAAGCCATATATACGTGTGCGATAACTGCCTTAATAATAGCATCTATAAGACGATCGCCGCTTATAGATTTAAACGTATCTCCATTCATCCACGTACAAAAATCGTCGACAAGCTGCTTAACCTCATGCGAATCCGGGCCGATGTAAGTTGAAACCTCAATTCCACATTCTCTATATTTTCCAGGAATTACATGCTCTTCGATTTCCAATCCGTTTAAAATTAATTCATTATATTTTTTTTATTTCATCTGGAAGAATTTCTTTATCTTCTCGTTTTTCTACCTCATCCATAATATTATTGATGACAGCAAGGATATTTTCGATTTCTTTAGCAAGATACTGCTGTGATCGAGGTAGACGACTTTTTCCGCGGACAACTTTAAGGGCCTCTTCCTCTGAAAGTGTATTCCCTTCAATCGCGGTAGTCGCTAAAGCCCCACGAGCTAAATAAATTGCATGCATATTTTCTGCGACCATAGGTTTAAGTGGCACACCTGCCAAGTGCTGACACTTAGACTTTGCCTCCCCCAAAAGCTGCCATAGTCTTGGGGTGGCCCCCTCTAGAGAGAGCCTAAAGCTTATCCAAGAATGGCTAGTTTCATGTCGCATACTAAGTCCATTTCATTTTTGATCTAACTATATGTATTTTAATATATATTACTATTATATGATAAATTTTGTCCATTAAAATGTCCTTAACAATGGCCATTAAAATGGTCCTAAAATGCAAAGATAGGGCCATTTTTGTAGCATTGAAACAGGTCAACTAATGTAAAAGCGACCATCCAGAACGCCCGCAAATAAATCTACCAAAAGCTCTATGAGAGGACTTTGGTAGCTATTTTAGCTATTTAAAGATTTTTTGGAGTTATTGACAAGGCCTGTGGAAGGCCTATAGAGGTAATGTTGACGACTTTTAAGAGGCATGACTATGTTAGAAGATGAAAAATACCCACGTATTAGTCTACGATCTATTCTTGATGAAAAATTTCTTCCTAAATACAGAAGCTTAAAAAGTTCCAAGATTTCAAAAATCGAAGCTGCCGCTAAACTAGGGTATAAAGTCGCAAAGAAGAACGGAGCAGTCTCTCAGTTTTTTGCAGCAAGTAATATGTTTGGCATAACCATATCTGATGAAAAAACTCTGATGTTTTCTTCAGACACGGAAATTCTGGCTAAAACACAAAATAATCTTGAAGATCCGAAGAGAAAGAAAATTATATTCAATATGTTTCTTAATCCTCCGACCTACCGTGGCTTGCTAAAACATTTTGGATTGGGTGTGTCGAAATTTCAGGTTACTGAGCACTCTAAAGAGAAAGGTAGAAATCACGACAGCGCAAGCAGAATTGCGCATGCGTTTATTGATAGCTTAAGTTATGTTCGTGAGCACTGCGGAGATGAAATGGTTCGGGCATGGATAAAAGAAAATACTCAACAAGAGCACACCTCATCAAAAACAAATACAACGGATTATATTCAACGCTCTCCGTTCACTATTAAATTCGATCCGAGCATCTCAAGAGATGAGTGTTTCGTGATGCATATTAATAAGATTCCAACCAGAAAAGAATGTGCTGATATGATTACGTTTTTATTAAGCTCTAGCAGAGAATGACTAACATCATAAGCAGCTGACACATCGTTGTTGTGCAATAGAAACTGACCGAAACTAAGCAAAACAAGGCCATAACAGGGCAAAACTCAAGAATCTATTGCACAGCTCACTTACGCCAACTATTTGGCAAACAAAAATAAATTGGTAAGCAGCATATGTGTTTGGTAAGGACGGGGTCGTAAGTTTAATTCCTATCGGCAGCACCAGTTCATTCGTCGTAGAATCCGGACAGAAGGGTAATAATATGCCATTTATGATTTCAAAGGTTCCGTTCCAGCCGTAAGAATTACCAGATACTTCGTATAAGCAAAAAGACGGTTTCGCGAATGACCAGTTAGCTCTTTAAGCAGCCCAATCTCCACCAACTTTAGTACAGCATTGGTTGTCGTCGGCACCGATAGTTTAAGCGCCTTAGCTGCTTTCGTGATTGATAGGAAAGGTTTTTTCAAAAGATAGCCATGAATTTTAAGCGCACTTCTTGAAACTCTGCCAATTGTACTGATACGCGCACAATCCCGTTCAAGGAGATCAAGGATTTTCTTGGCGTCAATCGATGCCTGAGCCGCTACTTCAGCTACTCCATCAAGGAAAAACTCGCACCACCCTTCCCAATCCCCTTTCGTCCGAACATCTTGTAATAGCTCATAGTAAGTCTGTCGGTTTTCTTTGAGATAAAGACTAAGATACAAAATTGGCTGAGTTAGCGTTTCACTTGCATATAGCAATAGGGTAATCAGCAATCGTCCCAATCGTCCGTTACCATCCAAAAATGGATGGATTGTTTCAAACTGCACATGGATCAAAGAAGCTTTGACTAAAGCTGGTAATTTTCGCTGATCATCATGGATAAATTTTTCTAGATCGCTTATTAATTCAGCAACCCTCTCGGGCGGAGCTGGTACATAACGAGCCTTACCTGGCCTTGTGCCTCCGATCCAATTTTGTGATCGGCGAAATTCCCCCGGTGCCTTGTTAGAGCCGCGACCGCCACGAAGCAAAATGGCATGCATTTCTCGAATGAGTCGGGCCGATAATGGGAAGCCAGCCTTCATCCGTTTCAGGCCGTGATTAAGTGCAGCTATATAATTTGAAACTTCCTCGACATCATCGGTCAGCACATCGGTCTTTTCGTGGCTCTCAAAAAGCAATAGATCGGATAAAGATGATTGAGTCCCTTCAATCTGCGAAGACAGCAAAGCTTCCTTGCGAACATACATATAAAGAAAAAGACCTATATCCGGTAGAAGCTTTGCCAAGGCATCCAATCTACCTATAGCGTTCATCGCTTTGTCGAGTGGCTTATATAGTCGCCCCATCTCGAGCGGTGGATTTGGCGGAAGTGGCGCTGGTACAAAGGCCTTATACGTTTCGCCCGCGCTAGAGTGAGAAACGTAAGATCCAAGTCTCATGCCTTTTATCGACTTTACCACCGGGTAGCTCCAGCCATTAATAAGAGTTTATCTTATTAAATGATAGTGACTTATCCGTTAATATGGAAGGGGCTTATTAAATGATATGAAAAACGCCTATAATACTACCTTTCGCGATATAGAGATATCACGGCAGTTAAGTATGATCTCCAAACTGCATTACAGTGTAATGTAGCCCACAATAAAACCTGGAAATAATAGATACTTTGTAGCAAGCGTTTGGATCTAACCTATTGATTGTGCATAATCCAAAAACCTTGGTAAGGACGGGGTCGTAGGTTCAATTCCTATCGGCGCACCATTTTTCACAATGAATTAGAAAAAGGGTCTAAGTTCTTTGCCAGCTCGTCCAGCCTTCACAACTGATCAAAACGGATAGTAGCGAAGCGAAAACATGGCAATCTCTTCATAAGAGTGCGGCTCAGTACCATGGGCGTCACTGAAAGCATTGCGACGCGTAATGGAATCCTGTAACCCGGCCATAAACTTTCCATAATTGCCTTCATAAATTCGCTTCCAGAAACCAGGCGTGATTTGCCACACGCTTGTGGTCTGCGCTGAGCAAGATCCCCCTATTGTATTGCATCCACTGTTCGTAAGGAGAAAATCTCCATAGCCGTAAGCGAGGTTGCTTGTGCTTTGACGAAACGCTTTTTCTTCTCCTCCATATAGATATAAATCCCATGTTGGATCGGGATGACCAACGAGCCCGGTCATAAACATATATTCCGAAATAGGCTTTAAAGCGCCATTTGGCATGATGGCGTAATCAGGCATCTGGGAAGGTCCATAGCGGCCGATCCCGTCCCCAATCATGAACTGGCCTTGGGCATCAAGCATTTTCGGTATAAGCGGTAAGATGGTACCAACACCACCGCCGCCGCCAACAACGACATTGTTATGGGCATATGTATCAACGCTGTCATGAAAGAAGCGCATCATACTAAAGGCTTCATAATGCCCCCAACCGGGATCAAAAGCGGCTTTTGCTATAAGATCAGGCGCCGTATCGGTCGATAGAGGATTAGCGAAGCTGGAAGTATTGCCTGCATTAGTCACTGCGTAAGTGCTGTTATAGCCTGCACAAGTGCCGGAGCTTGCATTTGCTGTACAGGCAAGACCAGTGGTTACGGCTTGTGGACTTTCTGCCGAGATACCTAACCAAATTTTCTTGTCATCGAAATCCTGCGACACGCGCAATTGTGGGTTACGTGTATAAGTAAAACCGACCACATAGGCCGGATCGATTGTCATGGGCACATTTTCGGTAAGTGGTACGAGGCCTTTTGTCGTCATCGTCGCCAAACTCCAGGCCTGTCCCGCCAGCAAATGTGTGCCCCAATCCCTATCATCATAGGTTAGGAACGCCTGGCGCAAGCGAGGAACATAACTATTAGTTTCATTCGACGTTGATGTTGAGGCGGCTCCTGCAAAATCTGTCTCAAGATAGCCCGTGACCGAAGTGTCCGCACTCGGATTTCCACCAACCTGCCCGATTAAACGGCTCGCGCGCGCCGTCTCACGAAATTCAGATTGGTGAGCGTTGGCAGAATTGTTAAATGGAATGACTGTATTGAAATTGGAGGCAACGTCGGCAGATTCATTTTTGGAACGGTATATAGAGTCGAATTCCAAAAAGCCGCCAAGATTGGCCGTCAACCCTGGTTTGAGTATGTAGGCACCTTGAAAGGCGCCGGTTTGGGGCGTCGAATTAACAGCAGCAGGGGAAATTCCATAGTTTTGCGCCTCCGCCGCCTCAGTTGCATTAGATCCAGCAACCCTCCCGAACAGGAACGCCAGAATAAGCATTAGGTGGGACGTTACCAAGCGATAGCGGGTAACGCGGCGAAGAGGAACTCATGCCGGCATTGGCGGCTTGTGCGGCTTCTAGTTGAGCCAGTCGTATCTGCAAGTCTCTGATCGAGTTTTGAAGACTTTCATCGCCAGAGGCGACAGCTGGTGGTGCAGGAGGAACGTACGTAAAACTATTTGCTAGAGGGGGCGTGCTACCCTCCATACCATTGATAGGATTTTCAGCATTGAAGCGGGCTATCTGCTGTTCGCGCGCGATAATCTGCCTGTCCAGCGCATCGCTGACGGCATCTGCAGCAGAAGCAGATTTTATACCGGTCGTAAACGACAAGATTAAGAGGACTGAACCTAGACCTAAGTTAGTTATTCCGGATATTGTTTTTTTGTACACTGCCGATTTGTACATACAGGACCTATGATTTTTTCGACTCGTGCCTGCATGGAAGATACAATTATTCTGAGAATAGCCCAGCGAGTCGCGTAGGCTGTATGTCAAAAGGCAAAATGTGTAGCTCTTTTGTCATACAGTCCTCTAAGTGGCTGCCATCATTGCAAACTACGTATAAAAGGTAGAGTTATCTTTATCGTTACGCCTAGTTGAAATTTAGAATAGACCGCAATTGTACCACCCAATTTAACGACTTCGGCTTTTACGGCATTCAAGCCAACTCCGCGCCCAGAGACCATAGTGGTCCGTTCTTTCGTCGAGATCCCGGCATCAAAAATATGTTGAATGACTTCCTCGTCATCCGCTTGGTCTAAATTCTGCAAATTCAGCTTCTTAATAAGTCTTTTACGTAACAGAGGTACGTTGATGCCACCGCCGTCATCAATAAATTCGATGGCAAACCAGTCATGAGCGTCATGTTGAAAAGTATGCGTCTGAACAGTTACTCTAGCATTTGCATCTTTCCCACGTTCTTTCCGGAGAGCAGAGGATTCAATCCCGTGATCGATAATATTACGCGCAATGTGGACAAAAGTTACAAACAAAGGTTCGTAAATTTTAGGCAAAATTGGAAAGTTCTCACCCAAGAAAACACAAGCATGTAACGGTTTGCCAAAGCGATCACTAAGTTCTTGTAAAGACATTGCAAAATCTCTCATGAGATTCCAAATCGGAACAGCGATAAGTTCCCGGATATAATCATCATAAAGCTGTTGTGGAAGATGACCCGAAGTCAAAGCAGACTGCAGATGATTGGCAAAGGCGTAGAGGTTTTTTTCTGGAACGGTCCGAACTTCTCCAGAAGATTGAAAATCATCGCTTAATATTTCGCGTGCTAGCGCCACGTCGTTATCAAAGGATGTCTTCAATGCAGTGCGATGTTCTGCGACAATCGCATTCGGCTGATCTGCATTTTCAGGTATATCCGCTTCAAGCCTGTGCAATTTGTCGGCGAGTACGGTGAGCTGAAACATATCCGCTGTTCCTTTGAGCGTATGAACATCACGACGGATTTGTTCAGCAGAAACTGCACTCATAGCCGAAGAAGGGGCTAGAATGCAGTCGTTAAAATTCTGGACGAAACGAATAAAATGATTACGATTACGCGAAATTCTCAGTGTTCGCACGACAGCCGCTTCATTTTCTTCGACGATTTTCTCGATTTGCTTTTCTTTCGTTCGATCGACGGCGACAAGAAGAATGCTATTAATGTTTCCGTCAGTACCCATAATAGGCCTATAGCTAAGACTGATCGAGAGACCTCCGTTATGGGCATAAGATGCTGGCGCCAATGCCGCCCATTCGTCAAAGCCTAACGTCAGTTTGCCTGCGTAGAGCATGCTTAAAGTGGTTTGGAATAAGATGCGATTTTCCGGCGTGAGTTTAAGAACCTCGGTAATATGTTTCTTGGCGGGGTTGCCCTCAAGCAAAGTCAGACAGGCTTTCGAATAGACAGGAGCGCATATACCGTTTCTATCGAAAAAAAGCAGCCCTTGCCCCAGACCGTCTAACATGGCGTTCATGGATGCATTCAGTGTTTCTAGAGTCGCCAGAAATCTACGTAAGACAAAAGACATGAAAAAAGCAATCGCCGACACAGCCAAAATGATAATGATAAAAATATACCGTCCTTTTTCCATTTCGCTTGTTAGTTGCGTAAGGCGCTGTTCTTTACCGATGGCAAGATCGTGGTTTATGCCATCAAGTAAAGTGTCGATTTGCGTGAATTTGCTTGCCGTAGGCGTCATCCAGGCCATAGCCGTGGCTGCATCCGTATCGACCATATCGATGACGTTCTTCGATGAGCTGAGATAAGATGGCATGAGATAGTCAATCGAAGCGATTTTGTCTGCTGCGACACCCGCATTAACCATGGCGGCTCTTGCTATCGGATATTTGGTATTCAGTTGATTGAGAAAGACCAGATCTTCCGTCGCCAGGTTTTTTAGCTTTATCTTGTCGGCTTCGGTCGCCGCCGTTGACGTCAATTTATAGAGATCGGTGATCGCATCCTGAACGGCGAGCTGAAATTCGATAATAGTCTGCTTTTGCTCCAATATACTGATGTCAAATTTACGCAGATCAGCTTCGTTGCTGCGCAGGAGCGAAAAAGAATAGAGCGCCGCTCCTAAAAAGAAAAAGACAACCACAATTGGAATAAGGGAGGCCTTTGACTGCAAAAAACGAGGGATCATGAGAAAATGCCTTGAAGAAAGAGGCGCTGCGAAGAAAGGAAGGATTAAGGAGATTGATTATAAACACCGGCACATACCACCGTGTCGTTCAGCTTTTCACAATATGTACTTTTGGGCTCCAGTTTTTTTGTAATGGGATCGGAGAATTTATATTCCGTCCAATAGCTTTCGTTCGTTTTTGCCATCTCTACACGTTCTTTGACATAATATTTACCATCGACGTCTTGGGCATCGATGAGATTTCTGCCAATAAGTTTCTCATTGGCGCCATGCGCCAGGCACTTGCCGTTAAAATCGTACACCACTACATAAAGATCTTTGTCGACAAAGGGTCCTGTATGGTCATCAAATAAGGCATAAGCCTTGTCTGTTCCGTTGGTTTTAATGTAATTGATGGCTTTTTTGACGATATCTATGGCCTGTTGTGGTGAGCTGGTTTCATTAGAAACCGCATTATCTGCGACGGCAACCTGAACTGAAATCATCAACAGCGTAAATAAAATTAATAAATAACCTGATTTCCTCATACTTCCCCCAGTAAGATTCCCCTAAAGACACGGCAAAGGTCGGTCTCTCCCACATTTTCTTCTTACATTACGGAAACGCATATAACCTTCGATGTATGCGACACCTAACAGGATATGAACTCAATTTATGGGATGCGTCGATAGAAAGGAATAATCTAAGCTCTGCGTAGATAAAAATCAACGCCCATAACGGCGCTATTCTTCGCTGAAAACGTCATCTGAACCAGAGGCTCTTCGGCTGGCGCTTGTCCCTCACGGTCAGGAACGTAAGGTATGGACATATTCAGCTTATAGCCATGCACATTCAGATACATTTTTAGATTGTTTCCGACAATATTTACAATTTCTAATGCTGCCGATTCATAGATCGCCGTATCGTCTATCAGCTCACTAGCAGAAAACACGCAACCTAAGAGCCGTTCAATCAGTTCCCGATCAAAGAGAAACATAAGCGTAGCGCGTGCGTCATCCTGGACAAGTTCGCCGCAACAGACAAAATCGTCACCGGATGGAACCTTGTGCACATCTTCGCTGGCATTGACAGAGACATTAAACAACGTAGCAATCGTGTTCGTCACGGATTGTCGGATGATTCCTGAAATGCTGCGAGCAAGTTCTTGGTTTTTGTTAGGCATGAGTTTTTGCCTGCGCGTCGGCTTTCGCCGAACCCAACCATTCAACGACTTGCCTAATTTTTTCCTGAAGCACTGGAGGAGAAAACGGCTTTGTTAGATAGGAAGTTGCTCCCGATTCAAGCGCTTTCACAATATTTTGCTTCTCACTCTCGGATGTAATCATGACGATAGCTGTCTTGGCAAAACGATTGTCGTTGCGGCATTTGACTAAGAAATCTAGGCCGTTCATCTCTGGCATGCTCCAATCAAGCAAAACCAGGTCAAACGGGTTGCCTTTCGCATGTGAATCAATAAGTTGGCTCATGGCATCAACACCATGCACAGCCTTAGAGACATCCTTATAATCCATTGCATTCAATTGCGACGCGAGCATTTGTCGCATCATCAAATTGTCATCGACAACCAATATACGCACGCTCATAAGCACACTCCGTCGCGAAAAAGGGAATCATGAGAAGCCCTTTTATTTTTAACCACTTTCTGTTTATAAACAGTTAACTTATATTTCTATTATTTCAATGTTATTCAATAGGATAAGCTAGATTAAACTGTGATCCCTCGTCGCCTACGCTGCCTGGATCATGCAATTCAACCGCTACATCTATTTTTTGCAAGGCCTGGAAAATCACCGGATTCGTTGTCAGAGAATAGGTTTCAGTATACAGCCAGGTGAAATTTTTGTGGGGTCAGGAAAAACCGGTATGGAGAAACCATTGGGCATGAGACTAAGCACTTTCGCAATTTCAAATGCTGGTAAAAACAAGAGACCATGATTCCGCTCATCAACTTTACCGGTATTAATGCCTTTAAATTTTCCCTCAAGATTAAATACAGGACCACCCGACATTCCTGCAAATATTTCACCGCTGCCACTCACCTCGCAAACATAAGAGTTATTATCGTCAGCCTGCATTGATGTCGTTGCTGGCCTTGAATATCCTCGCTCGCAGTGCAAAATACCATTACGGAATCCGAGACTAACTAAGGGTTCTAATTGTTGTCTGCCATTCAATCCGGATGGGCCCCAAACGACTGGTTTAAGACCAGAAACTGAAATAAACTGTCTATCAATAGTTAGAAAGGCTATATCGAGTTTGGCGCTACCTCTCGTACTAAAAAACTGGACCGCCGCGACACGCGTTTGAAGCATTCCAACGTTAGGCAAGGAAAACTCCACAAGGATAGGATGATTTAAATCGAACGCATCATGAAATTCGTGACGGCAAAGGACAAATATGTCTTTCCCAATATAGGTGCATGAACCGTCATGCGCTGGGTTCCGACCCAAAAATCTAATATGACCAACACTACGTCGTGCATCCTCTAGCCAAGGAATTTTACTACTTTCAGCCTGGAATCCGTTGGTCGTTATCACATCAAGGCTGGGAGCTTGCTTAAATTGCCAACGTTCAAACTCCTGTTTGCGCAAACGCCACGCCGCTGAAAGTTCAAGAAATACAGTAGCGGTCGGCACGCTCAGCGCTGCCGCTATCAGGGCTCTTCTTCCAATGTCTTGTTTCGACAAATTATCACTCGCTAAAATGTATTATAAAAAATCTCTACGCCTGCCTGACAACTGTAACTACCGCACGCCTACAATATCAACAACACAAGATCGGCTCAATTCAGAGGCAATATAGAAAAACATCATGAAAGTAACTAGATATATTTTCTTGCTCACAAAATTTGCATCGCTGCGCATACAAGATTTTTTTCAGCTCATTAAAAATAAGCTGCAAAGGCAAGGTCTACATCTTTGGTAACAGATGCCAAATACCTATGGCTTTTAACCGATCTTTAATGCAAATCCCATAGATTTCAGCCTGGTCATATGACGAAATCGCCCACGCGGCTTCTTATAGTGCCGCATGATCAACCTCCATAGCTATGATGAATATGCAGAAGGCACCAGGTATAAAAGAAAGCATTTGGAGCTTTCTGTTGGAGGGTCTCTGGATAGATGCCTTGAGAACTTTTGCTCTCTACCAGCGCTTATGGTTAAAAGGAGCCGCCCTATCTGTCATTGGCTTAACTTTGCTATACTACTTTACGCATTTTTTTCTCAACAACAGTGCATGGTGGCTGACTAACGCGGCCGCAAGTGTGGCTCTGCTCTATTTTTTTTCAACTTGCTATTTATATCAAGAACCCATCAGCGGCACGATACGTCCCAGTCTGCAACACTTTGCCTATGTCTTTGGCTGCGTTGCGCTTGTTGGAGTATCATTCATGTTGATGAGCCTCGTTATGATGCTCGTCTTTCTAGCGCTGCTGAAATCACTGGACAACAATACAATGTTATCACATTTCGCACTTTTTGGAGTTCTTGCCTTGTCGATTTCAATTTGTTTTTGGGCGTTAATAAGATCGCTCCTTGTTGTTCCATTGGCAGTCAACAACATCAATTTACCAATATTGACGAGCTGGCGACTATCTAAAGGCAAGTTTTTACGATTAACGATAAATTCTTTCATGCTAATGCTAATAATGGGGCCTTTATATTTTCTCATAGATCAAATAGGAATAGAGCCACTTTATATCATTGCCCAGGTTTTATTTATCGCGGTGATCTCATCATTTTCGTGCACAGCTTGCTGCGTACTCTATGGCGAAGATATTACAACTAATCTTGGCTATGAACGTCGAGCCGCCCCACGTAATTGACGTCTTTGGCGGCACAGCTGTAAACTAAGCAACACTAAGAACGTGTTTTAGTTTTCTTTTGCTCACGATAATGCGACATGTCAGCCAATAAAGCCCTACCTGTGTCGCCGCCGTCATCCTTGACCTCATGTTTGACGGCAAAATGCATAGCCTGAAGCAGATCGCGGATGAGCCCTAGCTTGGTCGCGCTATTGTCATCTTGGTCTTGGCATGTATCTAATAGATGCGAACAAATTTTCTGAATCAGTAGAAATCCGTGGATCTCCCCTTCCCCCTTCAAGCTGGCCGTTATCCTCGCCACTTCAGGCAAAACTTTATTGATATCAATAGACTCAGAATTTACGAGCGTTAATAATTTTTCAATTTCCGCTGTAGCCACGATGAAGAACTGATTACGACTATCGCTGATGGCCTTGTCGCCTGCAGCTATTTTTTCAGGTGTGAAGATCGTATCGAGAGGGATATTCTCTCCTATTGCCTTTTTCAGTTTAAAATTGGCCTCATAGGCTGTGGTATGGCCGGGATCATCAACTTTTTCACTACTCAAACTACCCTCCAGGTTAACGACGATGCTCATCTATACGAATGAGGCGAATTTCGCGTATTCTTCTTTCAGAAGATTCTTTCGGCAATGGCGTAGCAGCAAGACGGCGGCAAGGGCCTTTATATGTCCCCGATGTAACAAATATTCTTGGTTTATCGATAATACTTATGACTTTTTGGCATAAATCGCCGGCACAAAATGGCTTGAGAACAATTTCATTAACACCGGCATCGCGCGCTTCTGCGATGTCGTTGTCATTTACTTTTGGTAACAGCATGATGACTGGAATGAAAGGATTGGGTGAAGAAGTAGAACCCCGCAACCTTTTGACGAACAAGGCGCCGTTTAAAGGCTTAATCTCTGGCTTAATTTCTGGTTTAATCTCAGCATCAGCTTTGGGAACATCAGAAGATTCCGCAGGATCAGCCGCTAATAATGGTTTTTTAAGAACGAATAACTCCCAATCCGTAAATACAAGATCAATATGTTTTTCACGGATCATCTTTACGCCCTGATACCCGTCGCTGGCGATGAAAACGTTGTTAAAACCAAGTTCAACGAGAATGGATTTAATGAGCTCGCCAGATTTGGCGCTGCCATCAACGACCATGAGATTAACTTTATCCAAACTTGTACCGCCGGCGGTCTTACGAGAATTGGGTTCTTTTGGCATTTTTAGAGTCTCCGTATAGATCCGCAAGTGATCGCAGCTAATCATAGGTAGGAAGTAAGAATATTAGCAGTGATTCACTAACTAACCAATTCTTCTTTGGCCTAGCCTTATAAATTATTGCCAAGAAAAATTTACCAATTGCTTGAAATATTAACAGATTACGAGGCTTTTGAGCTCGACGCAGGATCCAGAGGCTTAAGTCGCTTCCCGAAACAAGTAATCGAGGTCATTTGCTTCAAAGGCTGCGATCGCTTCAGGGCGCTCTTCCATAATCGCCATGGCCAAGCCGCGCTTTCGGTTCTGCAATTCTATAATGCGCTCCTCGACGGTACCCTTGGCAATTAATTTATAAACAAAGACCGATTTGCTTTGCCCAATACGGTGCGTACGATCTGTGGCCTGGTTTTCAACCGCCGGGTTCCACCACGGGTCATAATGAATAACAGTATCGGCAGCCGTGAGATTAAGACCTGTACCACCCGCTTTCAGACTGATCAGAAACAAAGGAACAGTCCCGCTCTGAAATCTTGTCACCGGTGTTTTACGATCTACCGTATCGCCTCGGATTTCAACGAATGAAATATTTGTCTTTTCCAACTCTGGCTTTATGAGATCGAGCATTGACGTAAATTGCGAAAATAGAAGGATTCGTCGGCCCTCTTCGATCAATTCAGGCAACATTTCCATAAGGCTTTCTAATTTTGCGCTTTGCCTCACTTTCTTTGCTCCAGGCAGCTTAACCAAACGCGGATCACAACAGGTCTGCCGCAATTTCATAAGAGCATCGAGTATGACAATTCGGCTACGGTTGAAGCCTTTGTCTTGTACAGCCTGTTGCACTTTCTCATGCATCGTAAGGCGTAACGTCTCATAAAGATCGCGCTGAGCGGACTCGAACTCGACATAATGAACGATTTCTGTCTTTGGCGGCAATTCTTTGGCTACGTCAGATTTGTTTCTTCTAAGAATAAACGGTTTAAGGCGACGAGCTAATAATATCTGCCGTTCTGCATCCTTGTGTTTTTCAATAGGTATGCGAAAGAGCTTGGTAAAATTCTTATGGCTGCCCAACATGCCGGGCATTAAGAACGCAAAATGTGACCACACCTCGCCAAGATGGTTTTCTATTGGCGTACCAGTTAAACAGAGGCGGTGTCTTGCTTTAAGCTCACAGGCCAGCTGCGTAACTTGCGAAGAAGGATTTTTGATCGCCTGAGCCTCATCAAGCACCACAATATGCCAATCGACCGTTAGTAATATCTTGGTATCGCGCGTTAACAATGGATAGGTCGTTAGTACGAGATTAGCTTTTTCGATGTCCTTAAATCGTGCCGCTCTAGTTTTTCCATGCAGCGACAAAACCTTCAGTTTAGGGGTAAACTTTTTTGCTTCATCTTCCCAGTTGGGAATGAGGCTAGTCGGACAAACGACCAAACATGGTCGATCAAGTCGTCCTGCATTTTTCTCGGTTAAAATGTGTGCCAAGGCCTGAATAGTTTTGCCCAGTCCCATGTCATCGGCCAGTATGCCACCGAGACCATAATCGCGAAGAAACTGCAGCCAATTTAGACCTTCGCGCTGATAGGTGCGCAAGGTAGCTTGCAAGCCGCGGGGCGGCGCAATGGGGACTAATCCTTGAAAAGCCTTTAACCGTTTAATCAAAGCCTTAAGCTTTGCGCCACCAAGCCAACGCATTTTTGTAGCCGTATCGATGCGCGACAATGCCGTCGCAAGATCAAGAGGAACCGTCAATGATCCGTCACGGTTAAGCGGTTGATCATAGAGCTCAACTAACGTCATCAGAATATTTCGGACACGCTTAAAAGGTAGCGCTAGAGCGCGACCGTCAGGGAGATCTACATAAAGTTTATCGCCATGAGCTAGGCTATCTATCCCTGAAGTTGATGGTTCAGGTAAATTACGCACAGCTTGTACCAAGAGCGGCAAGAGTGCCACACGCTGTCCCTCAACCATAATGCCGAGATCAAGTGAAAACCACCAAGCACCACCCTCAATTTCTTTGAGATCTCCTTGCCATGCTTTATCCCCAGAGTCGGCTTCGATAGCTTGGAATTGTTCTGCAAATCTATCATCGACATCGACAGTCCAACCATCATGCCGAAGTTTGGGCACTTGGTGATGAAGAAAATCAAGCCATTGCGTACGTTGATTGAAGCCTTTGGGAAAGATGTAACTAAGGCGTCCTTTTGGTACATCGGGAGGTAAAATTGATGCCGGGCTAAGTGCGGCGCCTTTTATCAGTCGCTCTTTAAATGCGGTTTCAGCTGCGTAGTCGCGCGGCGTGGAAATCACTAGATTGTCGATTTGTTTTCGCAATAGGTCCGGCGGATTACTGTCAGGATCGATAATCGTTCCATCATAATCAAAGTGTAAAAGAGCCAGATGATGTATACGATTAAAATTATCGCCGTTGATTGTGTCTTTAATAACCGTCGTGCGCATCGTCAGACGCAAGCATGGCGTTGGTGGCACGACAGTTCCGGTTTCAAATCGTACGGCATGAGGTGCCGTGAAAGATCCAGACAAGGATCGCGTTGCCATCTTTTTAGCCATTGAGGCGGCAACCTTTGGCATAAGTTTTGGACCTGCTAAAAATCTTTGTGCGAGTCCAAATGATCCTTCAAATGTTAGCGGCCCTACTTGTCGTGATTTGTAATCCACATACCAAGGCTGCATGGCTGGAAGAATAAAAAACCGAGCTATATCATCATCGACAATGATCGCCGGTGTTTGCACCCCATCCTCTTCCACGCGCCAGCCAAGTTTAGCGACCTTTTCTTCGCCGAGCGTCAATGGCTCAGTTTTGATTGAGTGGTGATAGCACCTCCCGGTTGCAACAACACGGCGCATGACAACATCCAAAACATCGGGTTCTGCCGGCGGCGAGCGAAATTCTTCAGTATCGGCATAAAGTGAACTTTGCATCAGTTTACAAATGGTCTTGTCTTCTGATGTAGCGGTTTGAGCCTGACTTTGCACAAGTTGAGAGGGCGAGGTATTACGTTGCTCACCAAAACTGCCGTCGCTTAAAAGATGGACGACCACGGGCTGAATTATCAAATGGCGCATGGGCGGCGGACTCCATTTGTCTTCCGCTGCATCAAGTAAATAGAGCACAATTTCTTGAGAAACCGGCCAATTTGACGATCTCCTCTCCATTGAGGTCACACCAAGTCGGTGTCTTGATGGCGTGTTCACGTTTGATTTCGGTTTATTGCCAGCGTTCATTTTTTTAATTTCTGTAATAGCTTAATCAAGGAATAGATCATCTCGTATGCTGACAGATTTAGTGAGCTTCTCTGAACCTACGAAATGTCAAAAGATGGAACTAAAAATGAGCAGAGCAGGCTTATACTACTTAATTTACCATGTTCCAAGCCAGCTACCTTAGGTGACAGGTTAAGGTCTCTAGGATAAAGTGACATGCTTTAGGCGAAATTAAATTGAGACATAATACTCTTGGCCATAGCGGCACTCTTTTCAAGTCCATGATTTAGCTCTTTCTTAATAGTTACACCTGAATAATTCTAAATATTCAGATGGGGGCGTAGAAGGCATCATGAGCTCGGATCAACAGTCTCTTCCTGCAACTCAAACTGCCGCCGACGGAAAGAAAGTACAGCCGCGACGATCGGGATTGGCAGGCTTGGCTATACCGGTCATTGCTGCTGTTAAATTCAGCAAAATATTGACTGTCGTCGGCACGATGGCTCTGTCGATATTTACTTATAGCTTTGTGTTTGGCTGGCCTTACGCTGTCGGCTTTGTTGTACTTCTTTTTGTCCATGAGATGGGGCACTACATTGCCGCACACCAGAAAGGTCTCAATGTAGGAGCACCTACCTTTATTCCCTTTGTGGGCGCCTGGATCGCACTCAAAGATAAACCCTTAGACGCAAAGACCGAAGCTTACGTAGGTTTTGCCGGTCCGCTCTTAGGCACCTTCGGTGCCGTTGTATGTTACTGCTTGTGGTTACATTATCATTTACGTCTTTATCTTGCTTTGTCTTACGCCGGTTTCTTTCTCAATCTATTCAATCTAATTCCTTTATCGCCATTTGACGGAGGTCGCATAACGGCCGTTCTATCGCCGCGCATCTGGTTCTTTGGCGTACCTATACTGGCAGCTATCTTTATTATGCGCCCCAATCCGTTACTCATCGTCATGGGTCTCTTGGCCATACCGCAGTTGATTAAAGCATTTAAATACAACCCAGCCCTACCGGAAAACGCTGCCTATTACAGCACGAGTTTAGCGACCAAGGCCCTGTATGGATTCTTATATATTGCGCTTGCCGGATATTTATCAATTATGTGTCATGACGTTCACACGCAGCTTCAGTTAATGTCTGAGATACAGACACATTAAACCAATCCCTTAGGATAATAATGTTACAGACTCTACACTTAAGTCCGTAGCGCCCTACTTACAGATTGTGCTATATATAAACCGCTTGCTAAGATCACGTTGAGACCAAACTCTACTCGAAAAAATACGACCACGCCCCCCGCATTCTGGTATGTTGCCCGCCGTTTTCACTCAAAGGATCGCTGTATGAAAATATATTCACGCATTTTTATGCTTGCCGCCCTTCTTATTTTTATGCTGTCGCAGACAGCCTATGCCGACTGGGATCGGCATGATGGTGGCAATGGTGCTGGCAATAACTGGGAAGGCCATGAATGGGATCACAATCAACATGATGAATATTGGGGTGGTGACATTCATCGTTTTTACGACCATGACTTTGATCGTTGGCGCAGCGGCAAATGGTTTCACGGATTTCATGAAGGCGTCAACGGCTGGTGGTGGGTTGTGACAGGTCTTTGGTATAACTACCCTGCCCCTCTTTATCCTTATCCGGATCCTTATGTGCCACCTGATGTCGCGGCGTTGCCGACACCCAGCTCCCCTGCAATCGTGGTTGGTCCTGGATCACCGCCCCAACTAGCCTTGCCACAATATTGGTATTATTGCTCAGATCCGCCGGGATATTTTCCCTATGTGCCGCATTGTAACTCACCTTGGCGCCGTATGACCGCCACAAACGAAGCGCTACCTGCGCCTCCGTGATAGATTAGTAAGCGCTATGGATCTTATCCAATTCAGACTGATTTGGATTATCTTGGATCAGCCAGGATCCTGAGTGCTCTAAAGGATAGGGTATTTCCGCCGACTGCACCCCATTGAGGGTAGACCGCACAGTCACGTACAATATGTAAGGATATGTCTTGGGGTCGTTGGGAACATTTACACTCATCATCGGGCTATCGTCCCATGTTCTTTGATACACAACACTATCATCTGCGGATTTTAAGACATAACTGAACTGCAACCTATCTACCAGTTGAAGACCCGGAACCACGTCACTTATGCTTATGCGATAAGTGCCTTGTCGGGGAGCAACATTGACACCGAGTATGATGTAACCGGAATAATCGGGCCAACGTAAATCGACGCCATTGCCATCCGCGAATATTGCCTCGCGGTCTACACCGCGAATATTACCAAGATGCGTCATGCCGGGTGTCACTTTGTTTGGAATTTTAATTGGTATAAAACCATACTTAAATTCACTAGGCACCGGCGCTATTTGAAGTAACTCGTTCGAAGGAACGGGCGCGTTGGCAATCGGTGCAAAATACTTCGCATGAACGTTCCAATGCATAAAGCTAAAATAATAGACCATACTATGCATTGCAATGATCTGGATATTATTGGCCCGCTGCAACTCATCAATCGCAGGCTTTTCATATTGGAGCCAGTCCATCGGCAAGGTTTGCGCGTTAAAAATCTCTTTAAAACCACGAAATGTACTATTCAAATAAACGTTGAGGTTAATGATGAGGCTCGTCAACGTTACAAACCCAATGACGTACCATCGAATTTTATTAAAGAGCGCGTTTTTTGTTGCCGCAAAACAGAAAATAACGGATGGGGCTGCACAAATAAAATAAAAACTGAAATAGACCGGAATTCCTTCCATATATAAGGTCGTAAACGACCAAATGAGCAGCCAAGCCAGAGGTGTAATAGCGAACAATACGATCAGCGGTCGTAAGGTAAATTTTTGCTGACGTAGAAATACAAATTGTAGCGGCCATAGAAGCCAGACAAATCCAGGCCACAAGCTAAACTCGACCAAAAATGGCGATGTTGGAATAATGACGCCAGCAAAGCGGTAATGCAGATGATAGTGGCTAACATCGGTATCGATAAACGGTGCTATATATTGGGATAGTGCACTGTTCAAATATCGGTTAATAAGTTCACGATCAAGTGCCGAAGTCCAGAAATTGAGATCGGCAATCGGCGCCAACATCATTTGCGCGGAATAAATCAGCAAATTTTGCAAGGCCCCATGAAGGCTTGCGCTCAGGTTAAATACCTGGCTCGCGAAGTCCTCGAAGAAATAAATGTGTCCAGATGATATATAATTCAGGGCGAGAAATATCGTTCCCATAAAGCTTGCCGCCAACAAACATATAACGACTGTCGACAAACGGGCTTGGGGCAGGCAGGCACGCCAACTCGTATGTGTACGATAGAGAAAACAAAGAAACCATACCGTTGCTACGAACAATATTGGCAAGAGAAAAACGACATGTAGTTTTGTCCCAACACTGATACCAGCACCAAGCGCCGCACTGTATAAATAATGCTCGTAGCCAGAAACTAGCCATCGCCATAAGAAATAGAAGCCGAGCATCATGGCGACGGCGGCGAATATTTCATCATTGGTCGATGTCGCTTGAACAAGGACGCTGGGGGTCATGCATAAGAGCCAAGCGGAAAATGTCGACAGCAACCGATCGGCACCAAGCTCGCGAGCAAATCGATAAGCGCCGTAACTCACGGCGAGCCACGCGAAAATAGAAGGAAAAGTGTGTACGATGCCCGGCAGAGCATAAAGCACCAACGGGATATATAGCAAAATGCCATTCAGCGGATAAAATGTAACCCGCTTATCTGTCGATACGAAGGGATGCAGTAAATTACCATGCGTGACATACCAAAACGCACGCGGTAACCGATAAACCATGGAATCGCCATTTCCGGGATAAACACAGAGAGCCGTGACGATATTCAAAATCAGAGCGAGACCAAGCGTGATCAGAAGAAAATACCACAAATATTTACGCGCTCTTTGTGAACGTATGACAACAAATTGCGGGAGCTGCAGAGGATTTGCGTAAGGCGTGCGGCATGGTTCTGCATAGACCAAGCGATGCAAAGCTAAAATAACGGCAACGCCAATAAATGTGCACACGACGTAAACCAACAAATTATTGAGCGCATAAAGCGCCCCCGCCAATTGACCGCCGGTAATTAAACTTGACCACAAGAACAGGAACAAGAAAAGCGGCCATTCGCGCCATGGCAAATTCATATGCCGGCAGTACAAAATGATAATCGTACTAAGAACGACGCCATGTGTTATGGCTAAAACCAATAAGACGACGTCATTCATTTGTGCGTCGACCTAATTTCAATCTGCGCATCAAGACGATCTTCTATCAGACCGGCAGGATCTTGGTGGACCAATATGTCTGAACTTGGAAATTCTTTTTTAAGTGCGCCCATAATGTCGTCGGTAACTTCATGCGCTTTTTGTAAGGTCGTGGTTCCGTCCAACTCCAGGTGAAATTCTATAAAAACGCGATCGCTATCCGAACGCGTGCGTAAATCGTGAACACCACGCACTAAGGGCCTTGCTTTGACGATGCTAATAATTTTGGCGCGGTCCTGATCTGGTAGTTCCCGATCCATAAGTATATTGAGGGCTTCTTTGGCTATGTGAAAAGCGCTCATAATTAAGCCAAGAGCTATGGCAAGGGCGAACACAGGATCAAACCAATCGAGCCCCGTGAACTGATACAAGCCAAAGGCGGCGATAACGGCAAGATTAACGGCAAGATCACCAAGATAATGTATATTATCGGCGCCAATCGCCATGGACGCTGTACGACGAATGACATAACGCTGAAAAAATATAAGGAAGACAGAAAGCACTATGGCACCAGCCATAACGCTGTAGCCAAGATTGGTATTCTGGATCGATTGTGGATGATAAAGTCTGTGCAACGCTTCATAACACAACAATACTGACGATCCGGCGATAAAGGCTGCCTGACCGAGAGCCGCCAAAGGTTCGGCCTTACCATGTCCGAAACGATGATCATGATCCGGCGGCCTCAGGGCACTCGCGACACCATAAATCGTGACAAGCGACGCCATGAGATCGACGGTCGAATCCACCAATGACGACAACATGGCCATGGAATCCGTCATAAAATAGGCAACCATCTTGGCTATAATGAGAACGACCGCGACTGAGGCGCTGGCATAAGTCGCTCCGCGGCGCAGTTTGTCATTGCCGGCTTGGGCATATCCGATTTTCGCGGTCACGGATAAAGCCTTTCTTGCTGCCAACTCATTTTATCGCTTGCGCGCCGGTATACCACGCGGTCGTGGAGCCGAAACGGCCTATCCTGCCAGAATTCAATCATCAAAGGACTTAAACGATAACCTCCCCAGTATGAAGGTCGTGTTACAATGCGGTTTTCAAATTTACTTTCGGCATCTTTTAAATCTTGTTCCAATACCTGCCGATTAAGCAAAGGCCGTGACTGTTTGGATACCCACGCGCCAAGCTGACTTCCGCGTGGGCGGCTCAAAAAATATGCGTCAGACTCTGCATCACTGACTAAACTTATGATACCTTCCACACGAACTTGCCGTAACAGGGACTTCCAGTGAAAACATAAGCTTGCCTGAGGATATTTTTTCAATTCCTCGCCTTTACGGCTCTGCCGATTGGTGAAGAACGTAAATCCAGAAGCATCAAAGGCTTTGAGCAGGACAATTCGGGCAGCCGGCATGCCATCCGACCCTAAAGTTGCCAAAACCATAGCATTAGGATCATTGATTTCGCTTTGACTGGCTTGGCTAAACCAGGTCTTGAACAAAACCAAAGGATCCTCAGGCGGCGTAATATCGGAATTTTCCATGATTTTCCGTTTGCACTAGTTTTGGGCACTGTTGCGCCGACATTAGACTCTAGGATAGAGTTTTGCAGCAACAGAGTTTTCCTAATGCCGCCCCTGCTCCTTGGGTGTATATAAGGCGAGCATATTTCATCGCTAACTTATGAGGATTGCAATGATTCGAATGCCAAGGGTCGCCATACTGGCTCTCCTTATTCTTCTGCCAGCTTGCCAGTCAGATAGCCCTCAAAGTAGCGAAAAAACCAATTCTTCTCTTGGCACTAAGGGTAGCCCTACGAGCGCTGCAGCGGCTAATCAAGCAAACCATAATAGCGCTCAACCAACAACGACACTCACAAGTACCGTCTTGAATGGATATTCGGCTAACAAACTAGGTGCGACAGTTGACGATAGTGACCGTGCCGCGGCGGCACGGGCTGAGCAGCGCGCTTACACAGCCCCCGTCGGTCAACAAATTACTTGGAATAATCCACAAAATGGGAATGCCGGTACCATCACGCCCGTGCGCGATGGATATGATAATAGCGGTGCCTATTGCCGGGAATTTCATCAGACCACCACGATCGGCGGTCAACAGCAGCAAGGTTATGGACGCGCTTGCCAGCAGCCTGATGGTTCGTGGAAAATTGCTCCACAACCCTAGATGCTTAATCTAAAGAGTAGAGGTCAAGAAGTTGGTTGAAATGAGCCCTATCAGTAGCGATCTCGCTCACCTTCATAAAGGCGGCTGAAATGGCCGATCCTTACCAAATTCTAGGTGTCAGCAAATCGGCAACCGCCGATGAAATCAAAAGCGCCTATCGCAAACTCGCTAAAAAACTGCACCCCGATGTCAATCCTGGCCGTAAAGACATCGAACAAAAATTTAAAGACATCACGGCAGCCTACGATCTTCTTTCGGACGCCAATAAGCGCACACGTTTTGACCGCGGCGAGATTGATAACCAGGGTAATGAGCGTGGCTTTCAAGGTGATCCCTTCGGTGGTGGGGGTGGCCAAACTTGGCGTAGTTATGCGCATTCGGCTGGTAAAGGTGAGGATCCTTTTGCCCAATTTGCTGGGGCTGAGGATATTTTTGCTGAGTTTTTGGGCGCTCGCCAAGGACGCCGCGGCGCCGGTGCACGCAGCACCAATACGCGCGGCAGCGATACGACCTATTCGCTTGCCGTTCCCTTCATCGAAGCCTGTCTCGGTGGTAAACAAAGGGTCACATTGGCGAGCGGAAAAGCGATTGAGGTCACGATCCCGCCAGGTACCGACGAAGGTCATAAATTACGTCTGCGTGGGCAAGGGTCAGCTGGCACCGTTGGCGCCGCTGGTGACGCCATCATTGAAATTCATATCGAACCACATCCTTCATTCACGCGTAAAAACGACGATATCTATCTCGATGCGCCAGTTAGTCTTCAAGAAGCGCTTCTGGGTGCAAGCATTAAAGTACCTACACTTGATGGTCACGTAACGGTGAAGGTACCGAAGGGAGCTAATTCGGACACGACTTTACGTCTCAAAGGCAAAGGGATACCCACCGGCAAAAGCGGGCATGGCGATATGTTTGTAAAACTCAAAATTGTGCTGCCGGATCATCCATCAGATGATTTCGTCGACTATATAGAAAAATGGGCGAAGAAGAACCCTTACGATCCACGCAAGAAATTGGGTTGGACGTAAAAATTCTGCAACGTTAGCGCGAATAAAATTCGATAACGAGATTAGGCTCCATTTGTACAGGAAATGGCACATCACCCATGGCTGGTGTGCGAACAAATGTACCCTTCATTTCTTTGTGGTCCACTTGCATGTAGTCAGGCACATCGCGCTCAGCTAGTTCAACAGAAGCCAGTACAGTGGCAAACTGCTTCGCCTTAGCGCGCAACTCAATCGTATCGCCATCTTTCAACTGATAGGACGAAATGTTGACCTTTTTACCATTAACCAAGATATGGCCATGATTGACAATTTGACGCGCGGCAAAAACAGTAGGCGCAAACTTCATCCGATAGACGACAGCATCAAGCCGGCGCTCAAGCAATTGGATTAGAATTTCACCGTTATCACCCTTACGGCGCACGGCTTCTTGATAATAGCGGCGAAACTGACGCTCGCCGATGTTGCCGTAGTAGCCACGCAATCTTTGCTTGGCAAGCAACTGGACACCATAGTCAGAAGGTTTAGAGCGACGCTGGCCGTGCTGGCCTGGGCGGTATTCGCGTTTGTTAATGGGGCTTTTGGGGCGACCCCAAAGATTGACACCTAAATGGCGGTCAATCTTATACTTAGATTCTGCGCGTTTAGTCATTGTAATAACATCCTTTTTTAACGATTGTCCCGATAGTTCGAAGTCAACTTCGACGGATACAAGCCGCATTGGACTAGATCACATTCTCGGGAATGGCCGCGTTTATAAGGGTTTGTAGCGAAAAGTCAAATAGAGCGGCTTTGGCTATGACAAATCGGGCGCTGAAACTCGACTGTCCTTATATGTTCTGTCACACTCCCTTTTTGTATTTTTGCTCAAATCCTCAATTATCATGCCACCTCCTCTGCCCTACCCCGCACAACAGGTGCACAAATATGACCATGATAGGTATTTGTTAAGCCTCTTCGCCCCCGCTGAAAGGCGGGAGGATCTTCTTACACTCTTTGCCTTCAATCTCGAATTGTCACACATTCGCGAGCAAGTCAGCGAGCCTTTATTGGGACAGATGCGCCTCCAATGGTGGCGCGACAGCCTAGCTGAGATTTACGCCAGCAACAAAGTGCCAGCCCATGAAATCTTACGCCCACTGGCAGAGTTAATCACACGCTATCATTTGCCAGCGGCTTTGCTCGAAGAGATGGTCGATGCACGCGAATTTGACCTTGATGAAAATCCTCCCAAAACGTTGGATGATTTTTATGCGCTAACGTTGAAAACGAGTGCGCCATTGGCAAAATTAGCGGCGCCAATTTTAGGGGCCTCCTTCAGTGATGGCGTAACAATAGTCTCCGCGGCAGAAGTCTATGCTATTGTCGGTCAGCTGCGCTCCATATCATACATGGCAAGGCAGAGAAGGCTCTATCTGCCACAAGACTTACTCCATAAATATGCCGTCCTGCCAACACGGCTGTTCGAGCTTAAACGGCTTCCGGCGTTAAATGACCTTGTTCATGAAATCGGTATGTCGGTACAAAATAAAATCAAAGCAGCAAAAGCCATGCGCCGGACTATAATGCCAAAGGAACGTAAAAGACTGGCCCCCCTCCTCCTCTATGCCGATTTGGCTCAGTTGCATCTCAAAGTAATAAGGCGCTATGGCTATAATGTTTTAGCGCCGCGTGTGGGGCTCAGGCATCCTCTCGATCTTCTTTATCTCATGGGGAAGAATTTGGCGCTCTAACTTGGCAGCCATAAGTCCATCATGCGCCCATTCCATACCTAAATGTTGCATACCCAAATGGTACGTATTAGGCTTGCCTTCCCGCCTCGCCAATCAAATCATTCCCAAGGGAGCTCTCCATGGCCAAGATTTTAGAGAATGTGTACAAGTCCATCACCCTCGGAGCCCTTCTGGCACTCTTGCTCATCGTCTTCTACCATGGCGATGCTTTATCGGGCAGCGGCTACTGGGCGCCCTTTTTTACCTGGCTGCATGTCATCTCCGGCATCACATGGATTGGCCTACTTTACTACTTCAATCTTGTTCAAATACCCACCATGCCCAAGGTTCCGGCTGAGTTGAAACCAGCGGTGAGCAAATACATTGCTCCCGAAGCGCTGTTTTGGTTTCGCTGGTCGGCACTCGCAACAGTTATTACCGGCCTTCTTGTTGCAACCTTAAATGGTTACGCGCATCAAGCGTTCATGTTGGATTCCTCGAGCCGCACAATCGGCACCGGCATGTATCTTGGCCTTATCATGGCCGCCAATGTTTGGTTTATTATTTGGCCAAACCAAAAGCGAGCCCTCGGTATCGTCCCAACTGAGGATGCAACGAAAGCCAAGTCGGCACGCATCGCAATGCTCGGTTCGCGCGCCAACTTCATCCTTTCAATCCCAATGCTATACTGCATGGTATCGGCGCGCTTGCTTGGCTAACTTGCCGGTTAGGCTAAATGCGGAAGATGGCGATATTCTTCGCTCTGCATCTCGACCAGTCGACTGATCGTACGCTGAAAATCAAAGGCCTGCTCGCCCAAAGGGCAGAGCTGCTCGGGAGGGCCTTCGGCGGTCATGAAGAATTTTACCTTGGCTTCATAGAGGGCATCAATCAAAGTTGTAAATCGCACAATCTCGTTACGTTGCTCGGCATTGAAGTGCGGCACACCATCCAAAAGAAGCGTATGGAAACACTCCGCGATAGCAACGTATTCGGCCGCTCCCAAGGGCTGTCTGCATAAAGCATCGAATGTGAAATAGGCAACGCCTTTAGCCGCACAAGGAATAGTCACAATCCGGCCTTGCACGGGCAACTGAACCGGATCAAGTTCGGCACCGTCGATCAGTTGCAACAGAATATCTTTGAGCTTTTCAGTTGCATTGTTGCCAAGCGGATAAAAATAGTTTTCAAGGCCGCGCATTTGTTCAAAGCGGTGATCAATGGCGCCAGCCAAACGATGTATGGTCATATGCGATTTTATTAAATCAATAAACGGCAAAAATCGATCGCGTTGAAGCCCATTTTTGTAGAGTTCCTCTGGCGGCCAATTCGATGTCGTCACAATCACGACGCCGGCATCGAACAAAGCAGAGAAAAGACGCCCCAATATCATGGCATCGGCAATATTGCTGACGTGAAATTCGTCGAAACATAATAAGAAAGCATCGTCCGCAATTTCTCCGGCCAAACGCGTTATGACATTTTCCGTTTCATCAGTTTGCATTCCCAACCGATGCAGACGCGCGTGTATCTCCAACATGAATTGATGAAAGTGAACGCGACGCTTTTTAGCTACGTTTACACAATCAAAAAATAGATCCATGAGCATGGACTTTCCGCGTCCGACATCCCCATAAAGGTATAGACCATGAACCACTGCCGATTTTTTCGACTTCAACAAGCCCGAAAGGATGCCGGGCGACGCAGGCCTATAGCCCTCGAGCTGTTCAGCCAGAATTTGCAGGATTGCGGCCATCTCGGCTTGTGCCGGATCGGCGCGCAACTCACCAGACATGAGGCGGGCGTGATATAGATCGCGTGGAGAATTAGCCATGCACTGTCAAACCGTATTTGACCAGAAAAATCAATCGTGTAGATTAGATCCTATGACTAATGAATGAGGATGTAATGACAATTTCAGATTCTTCCGCCCCCGTAACCAGTAAGCTCATGGCTGGTAAGCGTGGATTAGTTATGGGTGTTGCCAACGATCGTTCGATTGCTTGGGGGATTGCCAATGTGGCTGCCCAGCATGGCGCTGAGCTCGCCTTTACTTATCAGGGCGATGCTTTGCTAAAACGCGTTATGCCTTTGGCTGAATCGGTCGGATCAAAAATTATCATGCCTTGTGATGTATCGGACGAAAATAGCATCGATAGTCTATTCGCCAATCTAAAAGATAAATGGGGCAATTTGGATTTTCTCGTCCATTGTATTGCGTTTTCCGATAAGAACGAACTCGACGGCCATTATGTCGATACCACGCGCGCCAATTTTCTGCGTACCATGGACATTTCCTGCTATTCGTTTACTTCGCTCTGTAAACGCGCGGTGCCGCTGATGAATAACGGCGGCAGTCTACTGACGTTGAGTTACATCGGTGCGGAGCGCGTCATGCCTCACTATAATGTGATGGGCGTAGCCAAAGCCGCACTTGAGGCGAGCGTGCGTTATCTTGCTGTGGATCTTGGCAGCAAAAACATTCGTGTTAATGCCATCTCAGCCGGGCCGATAAAAACACTGGCTGCGAGTGGTATTGGTGACTTCCGTTACATCCTTAAATGGAACGAAATTAACTCACCACTTAAACGCAATGTTACGACTTCAGAAGTTGGCAATATGGCGCTCTATCTCTTAAGTGATCTCGGCACCGGTATGACGGGAGAGATTTTGCATGTTGATGCTGGCTATCACACCGTGGGTATGATGGCTGTCGACGAAACCAAACAACTTGGCGAGCTCCTCAGCAATTTTAACGCTCAAGGCTAAACAAAATGGCCAGTAACAGTTTCGGCTCACTCTTTCGGTTTACGACTTGGGGCGAAAGCCATGGGCCGGCTATTGGGCTAGCCATTGACGGCTGCCCACCGCTTATTCCCTTGAGCGAAGCCGACATTCAGCCCTGGCTTAATCGCCGCAAACCCGGGCAGTCAAAATATACGACCCAACGCCAAGAAGCCGATCAGATTAAAATCTTGTCTGGCGTTTTTGAAGGAACAACAACTGGTGCACCTATCGGCATGTTGATCGAGAACACTGACGCTCGTTCAAAGGATTACGACGATACTAAAGACAAATTTCGTCCAGGACATGCCGATTACACTTATTGGGTTAAATACGGCATTCGCGATTACCGTGGCGGCGGACGATCTTCCGCGCGCGAAACGGCTTGCCGCGTTGCTGCTGGCGCGGTTGCACGTAAAATTCTCGGTCCCAGCGTAACTATTCGTGGTGCCGTCATTCAAATCGGCACGCAAAAAATAAATCGAGGCAATTGGGATTGGGAAGAGATCGACAATAACCCTTTCTTCAGTCCCGATAAGGAGGCTGTCACAAAGTGGGCTAACACTCTCGATGTTATACGCAAACAAGGATCATCCGCTGGGGCCATTATCGAAATCGTTGCACAAGGTGTCCCCGCGGGTCTTGGCGAGCCGGTTTATGATAAATTAGATAGCGATTTAGCTCGCGCCATGATGTCGATTAATGCCGTAAAAGCTGTTGAAATAGGCGATGGATTTGCCACCGCAGAATTAGCTGGTGAAGACAATACCGATGAAATGAGGATGGATAAAAATGGCAAGGTTTCATTTCTCTCGAACCATGCTGGTGGCATTCTTGGTGGCATATCAAGTGGCCAAGATGTCGTTGTGCGCTTTGCCGTAAAGCCAACAAGCTCTATACTTCAGCCGCGCCAGACAGTTGATGTCCATGGAAAGAATACGGACATAACCACCAAAGGACGGCATGATCCATGTGTTGGTATTCGCGCAGTTCCAGTTGGCGAAGCCATGATGGCCTGCGTTTTGGCTGACCATTTATTGCGACAACGCGCGATGCGCGGTGTACTCGATGATGAAAAAAAGTATTAGACGTAGATTTTGTGCGTAATTCTCGTTTATGCGCACTAGGGGTTACGGAGTGGTGGACGCATAACGATCATGCAGGAGCCTCCCGAGCATATAGGAATAGCAGCCGGCCCCATCAGGCCACATTCTGGCACGCCACAAGACCGAATATGATCTTCACTACATATGCCGAGTTTCTGATAGTTATTGGCAAATGCCTTATTGACCGAAGCTGAATTGCTGAGATCAGGGCAACAAGTTGAACAGGTTATACTAATGAAGGCACAGTCTTCGTCTTTCTGGCATACCCTCTGTTCGGGTGGCAAAGAAGCAACAAAATTTGTAGGGTTTATAGCAACAGCTATCCCCATTGGTGGGCAGCCCGGATCGCCGTCATTCGCGCAACCAGAGGCTGCCGGTACAACTTTTTTCGGTGGACAAGTATCAGTTGACGCGTCGCAGGCGCGCGCAAGCATCGGGAAAAGGGCTAGTACTAAAATGATAGTAAGGGCAATAGAAAAGGAAAATTTGCTCATGCTTTACCTTTACCAATAGCGATCCTCATAATCAATCATTCACTCTGGAACTCATTTATCGCATAAATTCTTACTCCAAAGCGCAGTTAAGCATTGGCGTTGCCAAGGCGATGCACGGAATGCTGAAGCATGTGTGAAAATGACCAGGGCAACGGGGACTGAAAGCACTTCATTCGCTTAAGCTTACATACGCGCTTATTAACGCTTACTCATTTTTGAGCCAAAAAAATTGTCAGTAATCTTGGCAAAAAACACAATAATAACAAAATTTAAAGCGATAAACGCTAAGTTCCGTTGCCATTTTTCGGTATTTGTGATAAACTCTTCTTAATAGAGTTTTTGGGTTAAGAAATATGAACGACAAAGAAAATATACTAAGACCCGCTTATGCAGAGTGGATGCACTGGACAGGCGTTGTCATTGAACGCTTGTCTACTTGTGTACAAATTTATAGCAATCCGCCACATAAGGACGTTTTTTTGCCCCAAATCGGCCGCCAGTTTAAAACCTCGCAGACTGTGGATTTGCTGCGCCATATCTTCACTCTCGCCGATAGCCAAACGCCCGTGGCCCTTTCAGTCCAAGCCGATCATGCTCAGCACGACGATCAAATCATTGGGAGCTTGATATCGCCTCTGACTGATGTCCTTCGCCGCTTACCTGAATTATCTGGCGATATGCAAAAGCTTCTTAAATCACCATGGCAAGACAAATGTAATGGCCGTTTGGCAAATGAACTTTTTCGTGGACCAAATGGTATTGAGGCCGAAGGTATAGGCAGCGGCTACACAGCCGATGGGCGCCTCCCTCAAAAGCTTCAGGATCTGCTTGAACGCGAACAAATGGGTGATACGCGCCCGCTACGCATCGCAACCGAGGCTGAAATGGGTCTAGAACCACATCGTCATGACGATGAAGTTTCTCGTCGTTGGGGCGAAAAGAACAGCCGAAGCCTGCGCTCTGCCGGACGGGTCGATTAACTCAAAATATTGATAACGACGCGACTCTAACGGGGGGCTTGCAAACCTCCCGGCGACGTCACAAATTACGTCTATGGCAACTACATATAGTCAACGCGCACCCTTTAATGATTGGTGGTACTGGTCGGAATGCTTCGTCAAGCGTCTCCGCACAATGGCGGAGCTATACAAAGAACATGGGGAAACCGAACGCAGTGATTTGGCCAGCGATTGGGCTAAAAGGCTTAAAGACAATTGCATGGTTCCTGTTGTCGCCGCCCGCAAAGGTACGAAGACGGATGAAGAAAAGAGCGAGTTAAAAAAACTTGAAGAAGAAGCCATTTTTAATGCCGCTCAGCTGTTCCGTGAATTACTTGTAAATCTTCCTTTTATGTCGAGCTCACTGCAGGATTTTCTTCAGGTGACCTGGCAAGAATGTAAGTGGGACGATCCAAATGAGCCAGAAGAATTCGATGAAGAAACTGGCTTGCCCAAGAAAAAGAAAAAGAAAAAATCAGGCGATACGCGTATCGCCGAACTTTTTTGGGGCCCCAAAGCGCGGCAAGACGAAGGTATCCGCAGCGGCAAGGTCGTCGATGGCGGTCTTCCAGGTATCGTCAATAACCTTCTCGTTGCCGAAAAAAGTTCATCTAATAGAGCTCCTACAGATTACGGCCAAGCCATGATGGCTGCAGCTTCGCAACAGAGCCTGGCCACCAGTATGCAACAACATGAACGCATGGGCGTGCAGGTTAATTTTAAGCCGGGCGGATCGATTTAATGCAAGAAGCCCTCGAAGATTTACCGTCGCCATCAATCGAATGCCACGGCCCAGAAGACTTCGTCGCTATGCGTAAAGCGGGACGCTTGGCAGCTGAGCTTCTTGATTACATCACACCTTATGTCCAACCCGGGGTTTTGACTGATGAGTTGGACCGCCTTTGCGATCAGTATACCCGAGATCACGGCGCTATCTCGGCACCGCTTGGCTATCGCGGATTTCCAAAATCAGTCTGTATTTCTCCAAATCACGTCGTTTGTCATGGCATACCTGGCGACAAACGTCTTGAAAATGGCGATATCGTAAATATAGACGTGACGCCACTTCTGAATGGGTGGCACGGCGACACGAGTCGCATGTTTTTAGTCGGCGATAAAATCAGTCTTAAAGCCAGACGCCTCGTTGATGTTACTTATGAAGCTATGATGCGTGGCATTGAAGTCATTAAGCCTGGCGCCACGCTGGGTGATATTGGCCATGCTATTCAGAACTATGCTGAAAAGGAACGTTTTTCCGTTGTCCGTGATTTCTGCGGCCATGGCGTTGGTAAAATCTTTCATACTGCCCCTTCTGTCTTACATTTTGGTAACCCAGGCGAAGGAGAACTACTTCAGGCGGGCATGTTTTTTACCGTCGAACCCATGATCAATGCCGGAAAATTCGATGTTAAAATTCTATCTGACAACTGGACAGCAGTAACCAAGGATAAGTCGCTCTCGGCTCAGTTCGAACATTCCATTGCTGTCACAGAAACCGGCTATGAGATATTTACCCAATCCCCTAAAGGTTACCATCACCCACCTTATGTGATGACTTGAGCCCTTAAAGGGTAGCCTTTGGGCTTCATTATGCGGTGCTCCCGGCTATGGGTCGGTTCTCCTATGACCTTATGAGCCAACAACGGGTAATGGCTAGCGGGCGGGCTTTAAGCTTGGGGTTGCACGAAAGCCTGGAATCGCTGATGATGACCCGATTCTTCAGAAGGGGCTTTTCTCATGCCGCGTCAACGACTTGTCCTGCAGTTGTCCTGTTTGCTCATTATGGCGCTTGTCGCCTGTTCATCGAACATCGCCGAATTTTGGCGACCGATTAGTGATCCCAATATCGAAATGCCGCTCGATAAAGCGCAAAGGAAACTCGACTTTGATATCAGCCAATGTAATTGCGGAATATTTCCACGCAACGTAACACAACCAGAAATGACCGAGTTTCAGCCCGATAAGCAACGCCTCGCTGAAACAAGTATCATCGTCACACCCGACGATGAGGGCGATTGCATGCAACAGCCGAGCCTTGTCGTGGCTGAATGCATGCGTGCGCGCGGCTGGGAAGTCACCAATTGCTCGGGCCGCATGCCCCTGGCAGGTGGTGGATCACTCTGCGCTGGCTATAAGTTTTAGGCAAACAGGAATGTCGGTTGCAAAATTTCAAATAAGAGGGGTGAACGGCGTTTTGCTGATTTGTTCTCTACCCTACTTACGCGAAACGACTGACTTTCTCTGTTCAGTTAACTGGACATGATTGCACGTTATTCACGCCCCAAAATGTCACGGATCTGGGAGCCGGAAAACCGGTTGCGGATCTGGTTTGAAATTGAAGCACATGCTTGCGATGCCCAGGCTGAGCTTGGCGTTATTCCCTTGTCAGCTGCCAAAACAATTTGGAAAAAGGGTAAGTGGAACATTAAGCGTATCGAAAAGATCGAAAAAAAGACGCGCCACGATGTTCTGGCATTTTTAACGAATTTGGCCGAATCAATCGGCCCCGACGCACGCTTTGTCCATCAAGGCATGACATCGAGCGATATTCTCGATACGGCTTTTTCCGTTCAGCTGAAGGAAGCTGCCGATATATTGCTGTCTGATATTGAAGGTTTACTGCGCGTCCTTAAGAAGCGAGTTGAGGAAACTCTGCCGATTATTACCATCGGTCGTAGTCACGGTATCCATGCCGAACCCACGAGCTTCGGCCTCAAGTTTGCCAGCCACTATGCCGCCTTTGCACGGGCACGCCGACGCCTGCTTGCGGCGCGCCAAGATATAGCGACATGCGCAATCTCGGGTCCAGTAGGTACTTTTGCCACCATCGATCCGCGTGTTGAGATGCATGTAGCTAAAAAACTCGACCTAAAAGTAGAGCCGATATCAACACAAATAATCCCACGTGATCGTCATGCAATGTTTTTCGCCACCCTTGGTGTCATCGCGAGTTCTGTTGAGAATCTAGCCCTCGAGATACGTCATTTACAGCGTAGTGAAGTACGTGAAGCCGAAGAGCCGTTCGCCAAAGGGCAAAAAGGCTCAAGTTCCATGCCCCATAAACGTAATCCAGTACTGGCCGAAAACTTGACAGGGCTCGCGCGGATCGTGCGCGCGTCAGTAACGCCGGCGTTGGAAAATGTAGCCCTTTGGCATGAACGCGATATTTCACATTCGGCCGTCGAGCGCATTTTTGCACCCGATGCCACGCTAGCGCTTGATTTTGCCCTTACGCGCCTTACGGGCTTAATCAAAGATATGGTGGTCTACCCGAAACGCATTAAAGCCAATCTCGAATCCCTGGGTGGCTTGCACTTTTCACAGCGCGTTCTTTTAGCACTTACTCAAACCGGCATGAGCCGAGAAGATGCCTATCAACACGTGCAATCCAATGCCATGGCTGTTTGGTCTAATTTACAGAACGGTAAATTGGAAAATTTTCAAGATCGCCTTAGATCCGATAAGAAAATTAGGAAATATTTGAAGCCAAAAGAACTCGCCGCCTGTTTTGATCTAAAATTCTACGTTCGTCATGCGCGAACTATCTGGAAACGTGTTTTAGAAACCGATAAAAAATGATTACTCGGCCCCGGCGCGACGCTTGAGATGGCTATCTTCGTCATGGGCAAGCACCAGAAAGGCAAGCTCTTCTGCCTCGCGCCAACGCATGTGCAACACTTCTACGTACGTATCACGTGCAGCGCCAAGTTCCTCATTAATAAATGGATTGTCGATACGGGACTGGTATTCCTTCTCTGCAAGTTCGGCGAACATCGATAAATAGGCGGGCAGATCTTCGATTGTTAACATATCAAATTCGCTCGCGCTCAGTTCATGCCTAATGCGCAAGGCAATGTTTGAGCCATAATGTTGGTTTAATTCTTCATAGTACATGAGGACCTACGTTAATGCCTGGTTTGATAGCGCATGTTCTCGCTCATAGCGCGGAACACATTTTGCAATCGCTGCTCATACGACAGCCGCGTGACGCACTCAGCCCTGATCCCTTCAAACTGTTCAAGGGTTCGCAGAATTGAACGGGCATTTTCTCGACCAAATCGCGTCTCAAGCGTTTTGAAATCAAGCAAACTCGAGGCAATTTGGCTTTCGCTCATCGATCATAATCCGTAGAATCAAAAATGAATTTACACGTCAAAATTAATGTTTTTGGATGATAAGTTGCTGAAAAGAGGCTGTAAAGCCTTTATAACCCGAAATATACTTTCACGCTACCTTCAGATCTAGGCATTTGAAAACGCACCAAAACTGACGTTAAGGTTAAGCTTGCTCCACTCAATCCTATCGCCCCGTCATAACCTGTTCACGAGCCTCAAATTTAAGGGCTTCCATCTCTCGCGTAAGACGATGCTGCGTAAAAGTAATGCCTTTGCTCATAAGATCCTTAGCAATGGCCTCGAGCAGTCCGCTATGCCCAGACTTAGTTAAATCAAGATCAACAATTTTATTGGCATAAGCTTCCGCCTCATCGTCTTTAAAACCCATTTGCGCCGCCGCCCATAAACCAAAAAGTCTAGCCGTCCGCGCAGCTATCCTGAATTTTAATTCCTCACTAATTTCAAATCCAGTTTCAAATCCTTTTTCGCGCTCATTAAATTCGCTCATGATCTTTCCTCATATTGACCCTGGTCCCAGTTTAATTTTCATGCCATCGAGATTTTTATTAAAAATGATTTGGCAGGCAAGCCGTGAATCCTGTGTAACCTCAAAGGCACCATCCAGCATACCAATTTCTTCTTCTGTTGGCTCAGGAATTTTACTTTTCCAGGCTGGATCAACATAAATATGACATGTAGCACAGGCACAAGAGCCGCCGCATTGGGCTAAAATGGGGATCCCGCCTTCGCGAATAATCTCCATCACGCTCCATTCCTCAGTAGCGACCAACTCTTTCTCAGTGCCTTCCATATCAGTGCAATAAATACGCATTCGCTCGCTCTCGTCGGATAATATTAGGCCGCTTCAGAAACACCCAGTTTCTGCTGTAAATCGCTACTCGACGTCGTGTACTGGAAACGATAACGACGATCCGGATGTATGTAGGCAAATACCTTTTTTGCCATCAACGCAGCTTCATGGAAGCCTGACAGGATCAACTTCATCTTGCCGGGATAGGTATTAATGTCGCCGATGGCAAATATTGTTGCTACATTCGTTTCAAAAGTTGCGGTGTCCACCGGGATTAAATTCTCATGCAAATTAATGCCAAAATGAGCAACCGGCCCCAGTTTCATGGTTAAACCATAAAAGGCCAAGAGCCGGTCACAAGCTAGGTTGTGGTGTGCTTTGTGCTCATCGTGCAACTCGACAGCGCTAATCATACCGCCCTCACCCAAAACGGATGTGATATTCGCGATCTTGAGATCCATGGCGCCTTCAGCCACCAGAGCGCGCATTTTCATAACTGAATCGGGTGCTGCACGAAATTCATCGCGGCGGTGCACCAAAGTTATATGTTTCGCTATGGGCTGTAGGTTAATAACCCAGTCGAGAGCCGAGTCGCCACCGCCGGCAATCACCAGTTTCCTGTCACGAAATTCTTCCATTTTACGAACTGAATAAAAGACAGATTTTCCTTCGTAAGCGTCGATACCCTTAATCGGCGGTTTTTTCGGTACAAAACTTCCGCCGCCAGCCGCTATGACAACGACGGGTGCTTCTAAAATTGTGCCGCTATCCGTTGTTAAACGCCATTTACCTTCTGGAGTTTTTTCTAAGCGCTCAGCCATTTGGCCAAAATGAAAATGGGGGTGAAACGGAGTAATTTGTTCCAAGAGGCGTTCAGTTAGTTCTGCGCCAGTACAAACTGGAACTGCTGGTATGTCGTAAATGGGTTTTTCAGGATAAAGCTCGGCACATTGACCGCCGGGGCGATCCAAGATGTCGACGAGATGACATTTCACATCGTTGAGGCCAAGCTCAAATACCGCAAATAGGCCCACAGGACCTGCGCCAATAATAATTGCATCTGTTGAGATAGGGCTTTGTTCCATATTTCCTGTCATTTCCGGGACTTATTCTCACTTGCTAGGCAAGCGTATTAGCGGACAAGGGCCGGAGCATCAAGAGCTAAGCACTAACGCCTCAAAGAAGATCTAGCTTCCCGTGAACTTGGCCGGACGGTTGGCTAAGTGGGCCTTGACCACTTCACGAAAATCAAACGTGCGCGAACTGGCACCAAAGTAGGTATGTTCGAGGCCGAGCTGCGCATTAATATCTTGCTCAAATGACTTCATGATCAGCTTTTTGATCCCGCCATAAGCACGTGTCGGTCCGCTTGCCAATCGATCCAACCATGTAAGCGCTTCTTCATGCAGTTTATCCTCATCGAGGATACGACTGATAAGATTGTAATTTTTGGCTTCTTCAGCACCAAAGGTTTCACTCAACATCAAAAGTTCTGTTGCTTTGGCAGCCCCAACCTTACGTGGCAGATAATAAGAACAACCACCGTCGGGCGTAAGTGCGCGCGAGGCAAACTCGCAATTAAATTTTGTATTGCGCCCTGCAAGAACAAGATCTGACGCCAGCATGAAACAAAAACCGGCGCCAGCGACGATGCCATCGACGGCAGCAATGACTGGCTTATCCATAGATTGTAATTCTCGAATTGCCGAGTGATAAGGTAAAATTAATTGATTGGCCATCTCGAGCGCGATATTCCAATCACCGGCATAGAGATCCATATCGACGCTGTCCATGAAATGACCGCCGCGTCCACGCAGTAATACGGCACGAATGCCGCGATCCGTGGTTGCGGGCTTGAGTATCTGGAACAGCTGATTAGCCATATCGAGCGTCAGCGCATTGGCGTGTTCCGGACGATTAAACGTCACAATAAGTGACTGACCGCGAATTTCAGAAATAACTTCAGTGGCCATTTATGGCTCCCTTTTGACCATTTATGAACCTATTGGATTCACAAATTAGGATCAATTAAAGCGACAAGCCATTGATTTTACAAGGCCCTGCTTTCCAAGGTTTCGTTGCTGATTTCTTCACAATGTGTCCTAAGTTGAGGTCTGATCAGCCTCGAGTGGGAACATACATGCCTAACGGAAAAGCCCGCGAAGTATTTTTCGAGAAAAAACAAATTGGTAATATCGTTCGTATTACCGCGATTGATGCTGCAAGCGGCACCGAGGTCATTATCCAAGCCCCCGCTCGTACCAGCCAACATGATCTACAGCGAATGGCCTATAACAAACTTAATTACGTATTGCGGAAGGCACAAAATCACGAGAGCGATAAAGACTAAGGCCCAAACTTAGTACTAACTAACAATTACCAATTAAATGTATGACCAAAAAACTGCATACTGTGTGAAGTGGTATTTGGTGCGGCACTCGGCGATGTCGTCGCCGGCAAAGATGATGGAGCCCCTTGCGCGGGCGCTGTGGTACCCGAAGTTGTCGATGTAAGCGAAGTTGAAGCCGGCAAGGCTGACGGCGGTAACGCCGATGTTGCTGGCGTTGTTTGAACTTTCTTTTCGAAAGTAGGGGGGGGCGCCGGCTGCGTCTTGGGCTGATCCAGCATACTTGATGGTATAAAAGCAGCGTTCACAATATGCACGATGCCGTTTGCTGCTGGTAGGTCTGAGGCCACCAGCCCTGCACCGTTGACTTTGGGAGCATCCTTTTTAGTCAACCCATCGATACCTATGCTATCGCCGTTAGCGGCGCTGAGCGAAGCCCGGCGTCCGGCGATGCTGCTGAGAGGCACATTACTGCCACTAATCACATGATATTTGACGAAACTCTGCATGCTGGCCTGATTGGCTTTTATTTTCTTCCAGATGTCTCGAGATAAATCACTAATTGCATCGTTGGTTGGCGCAAATACCGTCAAAGGTGCATCGCCTTGCGATTTAAAATAATCTTTCAAATCAGCGTCATCGATCAAATCAATAAACTTGCTCAACTCCTTATGCTCGGTCATCAATGCATAGACGCTGTCGGGAACTTTTACGGGCGTAATAATTCTTCGCCGTGGCCCCTGGGGTGCTGGCGCTGTTGTTGCTGAGGCACTATCTGAACTTTGATCTGCCGCAAATACGGGAACCTGAAAAGTTATGATTAATAAGAAGAGAGTAAGGAAGAGAGAAAGAAGGATACGGCTCATAAGGTCTCCCACCAAAAGACATTTCCGCGTATGCTAAGGCATATTGTATGAACGTCAAGACGATAGCGTAGTTTGAAGGCATTTTGTGAACCTTGCCCTTACATGCAATTAGGTTTATTCAAAGCCGATCGGTCATTCTGTAGGAGAATCGTTATGGCTCGGAAGAAAATTGCTCTCGTAGGTGCAGGACAAATTGGTGGCACTCTGGCTCTTCTGGCCGGCGAAAAGGAATTAGCCGATATTGTACTGGTCGATGTTGCCGAAGGTATACCAGACGGCAAAGCGCTAGATATCTTCCAAGCTAGCCCAGTTGAGGGCTTCAATTGCAAGTTATCGGGAGGAACAGACTATAGTCTAATCAAAGACGCCGACGTCGTCATCGTAACCGCAGGCATTCCGCGCAAGCCGGGAATGAGCCGCGACGATCTCATTGGTATCAACACAGGCATTATCAAGGCGGCCGGCGAAGGCATTAAAAAATATGCTCCGAAAGCTTTCGTTATTGTCATTACAAATCCGCTTGATGTCATGGTCTGGGTCATGCAGCAAGTAACCGGTTTACCTCCCTCTCACGTTGTTGGCATGGCCGGTGTTTTGGATAGCGCCCGTTTCCGCAGTTTTCTTGCCATGGAATTTAACGTTTCAGTCGAAGATGTTTACGCCTGTGTTCTCGGCGGTCATGGCGATAGCATGGTGCCCATGGTGCGTTATTCAAGCGTCGGCGGCGTACCATTACCCGATCTCATCAAGATGGGATGGACAACGAAAGAAAAAATCGATGCAATTGTACAACGCACGCGCGATGGTGGTGCCGAGATTGTTAAGCTACTCAAAACTGGCTCAGCGTTTTATGCACCAGCAGCCTCAGCTATTAAAATGGCCGAAAGCTACCTCAAAGATAAAAAGCGTATCTTGCCCTGTGCCGCCTATCTTACCGGCCAATATGGCGTGAAAGATCTTTACGTCGGCGTTCCGGTTGTCATCGGCGCGGGTGGTGTCGAGAAGATCCTTGAATTGCAATTAAACGCCGAAGAAAAAGCTATGTTTGATGCTTCCGTCAATGCCGTTCGCGGTCTGATGGATGTAACCAAGCCGATCTTGGCCAAAGCCGCTTAGATCTGCACGGTGGTTTGAAAGCGTGTTAGATTTTTCATGAGTACGGTTGTTTTTCTATCTGGCACCAGCATGGGTGATGCCCTGGGCGGAATTGGGCGTTCCTATAAAGCTGTGTTTACCGAACTTGGTTACAATTTTGTTGAATTAAGCCTAACGTCAAACCCCGCCGAAAAGCTAATCACCATTGCAAAGACAGATGTTGAGTTCGTCTTTGCCTTCATGGCTATAGCTGCCCACGTCACGGCAGATAGTGAAGCCAAAAAAAACTGCAGTATTTGGGAGATGTTGGGTACGCCATATATCTCGCTCTATGGCGATACGCCTGCGTACTTTTTCGACCGCCATGTCATGAAGAGCCCAAATTTTGTTTCACTCTACGGGTTTCCGGAACATTGCGCCTTACGCCAAAGACTTCCTCTGATCAAAAATATGATCGGAACTTATCTTCCGACCGCTGTCGATACAGTGGCCAAGGAAACCCTGGACTTTAAACAAAAAGCCGATGGCGATCTGATCTTTCTCAAAAACAGCAACGACCCCAATCGTCTTATTAAATTTTGGCAAACGAGCTTACCGCCGCGACCTCTGGCAGCATTGATGGAAATTGCTGCCCAACTTAGATCCGATTTTAATAACAAGGCTAATAATCAGATCGATGATTTGGTCATCCGCTATTTCAATGACAAAAAAATAGATGTCAGCAATCTTTTTAAACTCAGGCTGTTTTTTATTGCGCAACTTGACGATTATTTGCGTCATCTAAAAAGCGACTTTATTGCCGATGCCCTTATGGACTTTCCCGTGCAAATACACGGCAATAATTGGGATCATAAAGACTTTTCTGGCAAACGCCTTAAGATCATTCCGAGCTGCAATTACGAAAAGTCGCGCGAGCTTATCCGCAACAGCTTTGGTACCATCGATATGTCTCCCAATACCAGCCAAGCGCCGCATGATCGTGTTCTGCGTGCTTATGGCATGTACACTTTATGCCTGACCAATGAACAGGATTTTTTTGCACGTGAGATCCCTCGTCATAAAGAATTTAGCTATCGGTTCGATAAAGAAAGTTTGCAGTCCAAGGTCGCCGATGTGCTTGCTAACCGTAAACGCTCTATTGATCTGGGCCTTGAGGTTGCCGACACCTTCCACAAAAAATTTAAGCCTGAAGCTTTTGCACATCAGCTGCTTGAAGCAGCGGCAGCGGTAAGGCTCAATCAGCTAGCTGGTAGCCCTGAGGGTATGCCCCCCTATTTTTTGTGGCCGCCAGACAGCCTTTGAGAGATTGGGTTTTAGTAGTTTAGGCAAGGGAAGTTCGTACAGAACCTGCATTATTTCTTCATGTTAGGTAAAATCTTTCAAGACAAATGAAGGGACACACGTCAAAGATTAATTGGTTAATGAATTTAGCCTCAATAAATTTATCCCTATCATAAGCAAACTGGACGAAGAGATTTACCAGTGATATGGGTCATTACACGATATTTTATGCGATTATTATTGAGAGAGATCATTTTATGCCCTCTGATGTTGAAACACCCGTTCGCAATCTGACGATAGAAGAGATTATCGCAAATCTTACCAAGGCTGTAAAACTTGGGAACTTAAATGAGCCTGCTATCGCAGCGTTGGCCGCAAGAGCAAACCCATCCGGTCCCGATAATAATGCAGACGCCCAATATCTTTACGCGGATTTATGGCATGGCGCTTATGGACATAGACATGTCAATAAAGCGAAAGCCCTAGAATATATCCGCCTAGCCGCTGGTAAAGACCACCTTTTGGCTAAAGCACAGTTGGGCTTATGGCTTTACACTGGCCTTGGCGCTCCCCTTGATACTGAAGTACCTCTCACACTCTTAACTGATAATCTTGCGAAACTTGAAGCCGAGGCCGAAAAGCCAGATAGGCCTTATGCAAAACAAATTCTAGGGCAAATGTATGCAGATGGCTTTGGCGTAAAAAAGGATCTCAAAAAAGCAGAAGCGTTATTAGAAGAAGCAGTCCAAGCAGGTCTCCCCGTTGCCGCGACGGCCCTTGCCAGAGTGCTCAGAAATAAAAATCCCTGGTTTGCAGGAGCAAAAGCGACGCGCGATCGAAGGGTCAAGGAACTCTTATTAGGGGCCTGCAACCAGAATTACGTTTATGCGCTGAATCAACTTGCAAGTTATTTAAACAAAACTCCTGATCAGGATAAAGAGGCCGTCCTTACGGCTTATAGGATGGCTGATCACCAAGGGCATGAGCCGGCGACAAGGAATTTAATCGATCTGCTCTTAGAATTAGCTCATGTGAACCCGCCATCAAGAAATGAGGAAAGAGCCGCGCATGAGCTTCAGAAGCAAATCTATTTAATGGAAGCCATCGAAAAATTAGAATTACCCATATTTAGCGAAGAAGCTTCTGCCAATTATCATCTTGGCTGTTCTCTCTTGGAGCTTACTGACCCTGATTATCCCAAAGCCAAAGCTGCCTTTCTTAAGGCGACCAAGCTTGGAAATGCGACAGCCCCTGCAAGGCTCGCCTTACTTGATCTAAGTCATGATGCTGGTCCTACGAATGCTGGTGAAGCTTTCATCTTATATGCTCAGTTGCTGTGTCGACGCTGGTCCGGCAACCAGGCGACCATTGCCGCGTCCTTTCATTCGGTTGCCGAGCAAGAAATATCTGCCTTGGCCCATCATGCGACAGCCCTACGCCATCATCCTGCGAGAATTCAACTTCTTGACGGCAGCATTTTAGAGGCGATTTCGCCTACCAACCCCTTAGCCGAGGGTCTCATCAGTCAAGCTGCCGCATTTATGCAGCATATGCGTAGCTTGTGTCTTGGTCGTGCTTCTAGGTCTGCTGATGCCCCGACTGATCAAGTACCCCGTATTCGAGAACTTTTGCAATCTACCGAAACTCAATTTGATAACACTTCACCCATCCTACTTTTTGCTGACGGCAGCCGATTGATTTCCAAGCCCGCTCCCGCTGGCCCAGGGTACGGCTAGGTCGCTTTATCCACCACCTCTTGCCCACTCTCTTAATACGCGCTAACCATGCCGCGTTTTGCGATGCATCCCAATTGCTGCTATGATTCGGCGGCGTCATACTTCAGCTCATGGTTGATCGATGAATATCCACGAATACCAAGCTAAAAGCCTTCTTAAAAAATATGGTGTCGCCGTTCCGCGCGGCGGCGTTGCCTTCACGCCGGCCGAGGCACTCGATGTTGCCAAAGCCCTCGTGCTCGATTTGAAGGAGCCCGTCTGGGTGGTCAAAGCTCAGATCCATGCCGGTGGCCGTGGCAAAGGCGGTGGCGTGAAGGTCGTCAAATCCATGGAAGGTGTTGAAAGTGAAGCTAAGCGTATGCTGGGCATGACACTTATCACGCATCAAACGGGTCCCCAGGGCCAAAAAGTTCAGCGCATCTATGTTGAAGAAGGTTGCGATATCAAGCGCGAGCTCTATCTCAGTCTTTTGGTTGATCGCGCCACAAGTCGCGTAACCATTATGGCCTCGACCGAAGGCGGTATGGAAATCGAAGAAGTGGCCGCAAAAACACCTGAGAAGATCCTCAAAGTTGCCATCGATCCCGTTATGGGTCTTCAGCCCTATCATGCGCGCGATATCGCCTTTGGTTTGGGTCTCAAAGACAAACAAGTCGGCAAGTGCGTCAATTTTCTTATGGCTATGTATAAAGCCTTTACCGATCTCGATTGTTCAATCGTTGAAATCAACCCACTCGTCGTAACGGGCAAAGACGATGTCATTGCTCTCGATGCTAAAATGAATTTCGATGATAACGCCCTCTTTCGCCATAAAGATGTCGAAGAAATGCGCGACGAATCTGAAGAAGATCCGGCCGAAGTCGAGGCCAACAAGCATAGCCTCAACTATGTGAGGTTGGATGGTAATATTGGTTGTATGGTGAACGGCGCCGGTCTTGCCATGGCAACCATGGATATCATTAAACTTTATGGCGGTATGCCGGCTAATTTTCTTGATGTTGGCGGTGGCGCCAACAAGGAACGGGTTACCGCGGCTTTTAAAATCATCATGTCTGACCCAAGCGTCCAAGGCATCCTCGTCAATATTTTCGGCGGCATCATGAAATGCGATATCATTGCCGAAGGCATCATTGCGGCTGCCAAAGAAGTATCGTTACGCGTACCGCTCGTCGTGCGCCTTGAAGGCACAAACGTGGCTCTTGGCAAAAAGATATTAGCTGAAAGCGGATTGCCTATTTTATCGGCTGATAACCTTGCCGATGCCGCAGAAAAAATCGTCTCTGCCGTTAAAAAGAAGGCTGCATAACCATGGCTGTACTCGTCGATAAAAATACGCGCGTGATTTGTCAGGGCTTCACAGGCTCACAAGGCACCTTTCATTCCGAACAAGCCATAAGTTATGGCACCAAGATGGTTGGCGGCGTGACACCTGGCAAAGGTGGCACTGAGCATCTTGATTTGCCGGTATTTGATACGGTAGCCGAGGCCGTCAAAAAGACCGGTGCTACGGCTTCAGTCATTTACGTGCCACCACCTTTCGCAGCCGATGCCATTTTAGAAGCCATCGCAGCCGAAATTCCGCTGGTCATATGCATAACCGAGGGCATACCGGTTCTCGATATGGTTATGGTCAAACGCGCCTTACAAGGTTCTAAAACGCGTCTTATCGGACCCAACTGTCCGGGCGTTATTACGCCTGGTGAATGCAAAATCGGCATTATGCCAGGGCATATCCATAAACGCGGCAAAATCGCCATCGTCTCTCGCTCTGGCACACTCACCTATGAAGCCGTCGCACAAACAACAGCTACAGGTTTGGGCCAAACGACATGTATTGGCATCGGCGGCGACCCCGTCAATGGTACAAACTTTATCGATTGTTTGGAAATGTTCCTTGCCGATGATGAAACAAAAGGCATCATCATGATTGGTGAAATTGGTGGATCTGCTGAAGAAGATGCCGCCGCTTTTTATAAGGCCAGCAAACAAAAAAAACCTATGGTCGGCTTTATCGCTGGCGTTACGGCACCACCTGGGCGCCGCATGGGTCATGCAGGCGCCATCATCTCAGGTGGCAAAGGCACGGCCAAGGATAAAATCGAGGCCATGCGCTCAGCCGGCATCATGGTTGCCGATAGCCCTGCCGCCCTCGGCACGACAATGCTCAAAGCGATGGCGGTAGCTGCTTAAAGCTATTACCCGGCAAATCAGGCTTTAACTACCCGTTAATTTGGGGTATTTAACTAGGTGCAATCAGTCGAAGCCCTTTCCGCCCTTTGCGAGGCCTTATGAGTACCCAAATTGTCGTTCCCCCGATGGGCGAGTCCGTATCTGAAGCCACGGTTGCTAAGTGGCTTAAAAAAGTCGGCGACGCCGTGCATATGGATGAGCCTTTGGTTGAACTTGAAACTGACAAAGTCACGCTCGAAGTCAACGCCACAACGGCCGGCGTCATTAGTGAAATTAAAGTGCCCCAAGGGGGCAATGTAGGCGTCGGCGCCGTGCTTGGCATGATCCAAGAAGGTGCGGCCGCCGTATCCTCACCGGCTGCCTCCGCGACAACATCCGCACCTGTCCAACCACAGAAGTCTGCCGCCAATACTTCTGCCCCGCCACAAAAGCAATCTCCGCCACAACAAGCAACAGCTTCAGTTATGCCGGCAGCGCGCAAAAATGCCGAAGACCGCGGTATTAATCCTTATGATGTCGCCGGAACCGGCAAAGGCGGTCGCGTAACCAAGGAAGATATCGCCAACACTTCGGCACAGCCGGCAGCTAAACCCGCCGCTAAAGCCCCCGCACAACCATCGGGCCCAAGATCTCGTGCCTCAGAAGAAGAGCGCGTTCGCATGACACGTTTGCGTCAGCGAATAGCTGAGCGCCTCAAGGATGCTCAAAACACAGCGGCCATGCTCACAACCTTCAACGAAGTGGATATGAGCCAAGTTATGGCTCTGCGCAGCCAACATAAAGAAACGTTTGAAAAGAAATATGGCGCCAAACTTGGCTTCATGTCGTTCTTCGTCAAGGCCTGCATTCAAGCTCTGCATGAACTGCCTGCCGTTAATGCTGAGATCGACGGCGAAGAGATCATCTACAAAAATTATTACGATATAGGCGTTGCCGTAGGTACGCCTCAAGGTTTGGTTGTCCCCATCATCCGCGATGCCGATAAAATTAATTTTGCCGAAATTGAAAAGACTGTATCGGACTTAGGAAAACGCGCCAAAGATGGTAAACTTTCGATGGACGATTTAACCGGCGGAACCTTTACTATTACCAATGGCGGCATCTATGGGTCGCTAATGTCAACGCCAATACTTAATCCGCCACAGTCGGGTATTCTGGGCATGCATGCGATAAAAGAACGTCCCATTGTCGTCAACGGCAAAATCGAAATACGCCCAATGATGTATCTGGCGCTCAGCTACGACCATCGCATCGTTGACGGCCGTGAAGCTGTTACGTTTCTTGTCCGCGTTAAAGAATGTATCGAGGATCCTGAACGTCTATTGCTTGGCGTATAGCTATCACACCTGCTTAGCGAGAAGGGTATAACCTGTCTCGGCATCGCCGTTCTTCGGACGAATAGCAAAGCGGTATTCAGAACTCGCAACTTCAGGCGCAAGAATCTGGCCGGCACGCTCCTTTAGAATTTCTACAGCTCTTGAAATCTGATCGCTATCGTCGCCCAATGGGGTTGTAACAAGTGGATGAACAATCTCAATCCCTAATTGACGCGCTAAAGAATGCCCAAATATAGTTCTATCTCGAGTAGTTGTATAACCACTATTCGTGGCTTGTTGTAGCTTATGACGAATTTCTGGGAATTTATCATGCTTATTGGTTGCATAAAAATTGCTCTTACTTAATATTATCTGAAGGCAAATCTCATCTCTGACCGCAGCTATTGACGTGGGGAGAGTGACGTTAAAAGCTTTCGAGCAAGTGAGGCTGTCGACGGCAAAAATGGGGACTAATTCTTGCCCATTAATTAAGGGATTAATTTGAGATAGGACAAGCCCAGGGCTAACAAACGACACAGCCCCTATGTCACTCGTCGTACTCGCAAGTGGTTGCTCCAGGATTATTTGAGGACAAAGATCATTAACGGGTGAGATCTTAGAAACAAGCAAACGCGTTATAGCCCGATCATCCAACACGACACAGGCATTGATCGTACCGCTATTAACAGGTTTAATAATGTCATGAGCATAGTCTATCCGTAAATAAATGCCCTGACCATTGAACCCGAATCTTGCCTTGCCTAGCACTATATCAGCTGTGTCAAAATAGATGCTAATCCTTCGCTCGGACGGTATAACTTGATTAAGTGATCTAAGGCTACCATCGGGTAAGTTGAATTTTGACCCATCAGCATCCCATAAACGCTCATGCTGTATGACATCGGAAAGTTCATAGCGTGCTATCCACTGTAACCCGTTTCGTAAGTTTTCTGCGCCATACGAAGAAGCGCCAGCTTTTGAAGAACCGCCTGCTTTACCGGCAGAAAAAGGAACTAACATAATCCAAACCTCAGGTAACAATCCTATAAAACTATGGCGTATTTATAATGATAAAGATCGTTCAACACAATTTCGTTTCTTTGGTTAAAATAGTTGCATAGTATTGTACAAGTTGGCATTTCATGTGCCGGACATTTATCTCACTACCCTTAGAAAGCCTCAACCCATGACTAATTCATCTTATGACTTGATTGTAATTGGTGGCGGGCCCGGCGGCTATGTCGCTGCCATTCGCGCGGCACAACTTGGCATGAAAACTGCCTGTGTTGAAATGCGCGCAGCTCTTGGCGGCACTTGTC
>Ga0206811_1013_pt1 | contig 60685 bp, 44 predicted proteins | sample Alteio_BWOrgCont_53_FD_152886 | JGI IMG/M metagenome (GOLD analysis project Ga0206811, IMG submission 152886) | Enriched cells from forest soil in Barre Woods Harvard Forest LTER site, Petersham, Massachusetts, United States -... | ecosystem: Environmental > Terrestrial > Soil > Temperate forest >... | reverse complement strand
TGCCGGCTTGATCGGAATTTTCTTTGGTCGCGGATGGCTTTAAAAACATCATTGCTCTCCCGAAATTGTACAGTAAAGGGCTTGTATTGGTTGGTTAACATGGCCTACGCCCGAAAGGCAAGGCATTCCTGCGACCGATAAATACAAAATATTTCTGACCCCTAGGGCTTAAATATAAAGGCTTTAGTTTCTTTCAGGAATTAGGCAATATTTGGCTTAAAGCTGTGCTACAATCTGTCGTTAATGTTTACTGTAACTTTTATCTTGGCCTCTGTTCTTCGTGGTTGAATGCAGAAAACCCACTCCTCCTCTTTTGATGTTTGCGCTATTGGCAACGCCCTTGTCGATGTAATCGCCAACTGTACCGACGATTTTCTCCAGGCAAATGGAATTGCTAAAGGGGCTATGACTTTAATCGATGCCGATCGAGCCGGGCATCTTTATGATGTAATCGGCCCTGCCGTTGAAATTTCAGGTGGTGCCGCCGCTAATACTGTCGCTGGCATCGCTTCCTTCGGCGGAAACCCGGCCTATATGGGCAAGGTAAAAGCCGACCAACTTGGCGCCATATTTCGTCACGATATGCATGCGCTTGGCGTGCACTTTGCCACATCACCTTTGGCCGAGCGTCGCACGCATGTGCGTAACGCACAAAGCGATGGCAAAAGTTCTTGTGAACCAGTGTCAAGCCAAGAGCACGCACTGCATGAGCAGCTACGCGGTGATGACAATGAACATCGGCTTATGGCACACGAAAAGTGGGAGAGAAGTTCTCCCACCGGGCGTTGTTTAATTTTAGTTACACCGGACGCCCAACGCAGCATGAGCACTTACCTTGGCGCGGCTGTTGAATTTTCCGTGAACGACATTCAGCCTGAAGTTATCCAAGCTTCTGAGGTTACATATCTGGAAGGTTATCTTTTCGATCCGCCTGAGGCGCAAAAAGCCTTTCGCGAAGCGGCCAAAATTGTTCACCAGGCTGGGCATCTGTTGGCTTTATCGCTATCAGATGTGTTCTGTGTCGATCGCCACCGCAAAGCCTTTCTCGATTTAGTTAAGGATGAAGTTGATATCCTATTTGCCAACCAGGGTGAATTATTAGCCCTTTTTGAGACCCAAGATCTCGATAAAGCCATGGCCGCCGCGCGCCAATATTGCAAAATCGCGGTTACGACGCGTAGTGAAAAGGGTGCCATCATTGCCAAAGGCAAGGAAACCGTCGAGATAAAGGCCGAGCCGGTACATCGCGTTGTCGATACCACGGGCGCCGGTGATTTATTCGCCGCCGGTTTTCTATTTGGCATGACGCGCAAGAAATCCCTTGCTGAATGCGGGCGCCTAGGCGCTCTCGCTGCGGCAGAAGTGATTAGTCACTTTGGGCCTCGGCCACAACGGTCCTTGAAAGAACTGTTGACCGCCTAAAGGGGTGTGGGTCAAAGGCGTGGAATGTTGTGATCTAAATTAGGCCGCTGATTGTTCGCGTGGCCTCTGAATGACAGCCCAATTTTTTCTGAATGCATTATCCACTTCTGCCATTAACGCCTCGATGCCAAGTTTGTGGATCGAGGTCACACCGAATTGTGCCAAACCACATGGGACTATGCCGTTGTAATGCGACAAGTCGGGATTAACATTTAAGGCAAGCCCATGATACGCTATCCAACGTCGCACTCGTACGCCGATGGCTGCAATTTTTTCTTCCTTCCCGGAGTGCGACACCCAAATTCCAACACGACCTGCACGGCGCTCGCCGATAATTCCAAATTCTTTCAATACTTCAATAATCCACTGCTCAAGCCGATTGACATGACAACGCACATCTTTCTCGCCACGCAAATCGCTAACGACATAGACCACACGTTGACCGGGTCCGTGATAAGTGTATTGCCCGCCACGACCGCTCGAAAATACAGGAAGACGGCCGGGTTCGATAAGATCATGGGCTTTTGCGCTCGTACCCGCTGTATAAAGTGGCGGATGTTCCAGCAACCAGAGTAAGTTGGGCGCTGCACCTTTCTCAATTTCAGTCACACGTGTTTCCATGACGCTAAGCGCGTCTGGATAAGGAATAAGTTCCTGCGAGACCCGCCATTCAGGCTCATAAGGGGGTGTGGCAGTGCCTTTGTAATGTAGGTCTTGCTTCATGTTCACCAAAGAATGTCTGGTCTTGATTAAGCTTAATCTAATCTGCTAAAGCCTCTCTTTCCAGTGTTACCCCTCGCAGGCTCCCATTTTAAGCGCCAAGCGGGACGGTAATAACATACGCGGCCATGGCGGAACTGGTAGACGCGCTAGCTTGAGGTGCTAGTGGGGGAAACCTCTTGGAAGTTCGAGTCTTCTTGGCCGCACCAACTTAGTTTCTACTGACGTCCAGTGATGTCTATTTTTTATAATTAAAACATGCACTTAAGTAGAAATTAGCGTCTACTAAGATCCACCCCCTTCCATTGACATCCGGGGGTACATTGGGGTACAAATCGGGGTATAAATTTGGGGAGCAAAATTTGTACCCTTGCATGTGAGAACGGACTCGAACTTACCAAAACTTGGACTCACATTTTTATACCGTTAGATTATGTATATTTTGTACCCCGATGTACCCCCATGTCACTGACTGACACCGCCGTCCGCAACGCCAAACCCAAAGCTAAACCGTATAAATTACATGACGGCGATGGCCTTTTTGTGCTGATACATCCCAACGGTTCCCGCTACTGGCGCTTCAAATATCGCTTCATGGGTAAGGAAAAACTGTTGGCTTTAGGTGTTTATCCAGAGGTCAGCCTGTCTGAAGCAAGAGATCGTCGCGGCCAAGCCCGTAAGGTCATCGCAGCTGGTAATGACCCCATGCAAACAAAGCAAGAAGCCAAACGTATTGCCCTACTTAAAAGCGAAAACACATATGAAGCTGTAGCGAGGGAATGGCACAAGGAACGTAAACATAAATGGACACCAGGCTATGCTGAGTCTGCACTGAAACGTCTTGAAAATCATATGTTTCCCAAGCTTGGCAATCGTCCGATTACTGAAATTGCTGCACCTGAGTTGCTTTCTGCAGTGAAGATAGTTGAAAAGTCTGGTGCCTTGGATATGGCACAACGCGTTATGCAATTAACTGGGCAAATCTTTAGTTATGCAATCGCTACAGGTCGTGCCGACCGCAATCCCGTGACAGATTTACGCGGCGCACTTAAAACGCCCGTCCGAAAACACATGGCACATTTTAAGGCAGATGAACTGCCGGAATACTTTCAAAAGTTAGATGCTTTCAGCGGTAGGCTGCAGACAAAGTTAGCTTTAAAGTTTCTACTCCTTACATTTGTGCGCACTGGCGAACTGCGCGGTGCAGAGTGGGCAGAAATCAATTTTGATAAAGCGGAATGGCGTATTCCTCCAGAACGTATGAAGATGCGTGGTATGCATATTGTGCCCTTGTCTAAACAAGCAATCGAAGTGCTGAAAGAATTACGAAATCATACTGGCAATCGCCAATATGTCTTTCCCAATCAGCACAAACCAATTGGCTGCATGAGCGAGAACACTATCCTCTATGCGTTATACGACATGGGCTATCGCTTCAAGGCTACTGGCCACGGCTTTCGCGCCACCGCCAGCACCATCCTCAATGAAAATGGGTTCGCGCCAGATGTTATTGAACGTCAACTTGCACATGTCGAACTCAACAAAGTACGGGCGGCTTATAATCACGCTCAATATCTTCCCGAGCGCCGTAAGATGATGCAGTGGTGGGCGAATTATTTGGATAGCTTGCGTAAAGAAAAATAAAGGTGATATGCACCGAGTGAAAATTCGGCTAGAATGCATTAGCCGTTTCGGGAGAGGGTCCAGATGCGAACGTCGCCAAAATTCCTGCTAATCCTGTTGAGTCTTGCTGCCGTAGTTAGCTGCACCGATACTGGCCCGATCAAGGTTGGGCCCGATACATATACTATCTCGACCCGCGTTCCCTTTGGTGGACCTGCATCTGCAAAGGGTCAAGCACTGCAAGAAGCGAATACATTCTGCGAGTCGAAAGAACAGGAAATGTTGCTCGACCACATTCAAGCTAGCGAGTGCGCACTTCACGGTGGCTGCGGAGAAGCGGAACTTTACTTCTACTGCCTAGCCCCTAATGATCCACAGCTTAAACGACCAAAGTTTCGCACTGATCCTAATCAGAAGATCGAAATAGATCATCAGTAGCTTTCATGCCGAATGTTTTCCGGCAATTATATACTTCGTAAACCCATGCTTATTTGTGATCCCAAAGGTAAATACCCAAAACTGTTGCAAAAAGGATCAAAATATTTTTAATCCATTCGAGGTGTTCGTTAGCCTTTTTGAGTCTTTCGTTAATCATATCCAAAAGCTGATGATCGGTTGGCGTATAGTCACCCATTGGGCTTTCCTTTCTTGACTGGTTTCGATTTTACCTTCGCAATCTCGGTAGTGTCTCAGTTTTGCCATGGCGTCTGGCATTACGGATAAACTATGGGAAATGGATAATGTTGTAAAAATGATTGAGGAGCGGGAAATCAAGAAAATAATAAATGAAATACTTGCATCGAATCGAGGTTTAATGTTGGAGTCCGACTCGCTCGATATAAATACGGAAAAGCCGGGGCGCGAACCCCGGCTCCCGTACATCCGCAGGGCAACGAACCGTATGCGGACGGCTTTAGTAAGTGATTCCACTTTGAATCAAATAAGCACAGGTAGTCAATACGGTTCTTTTAATTTCGCTCCATAGGGGCGAAGAAGGAGACGTTATGACACAACGCGTAGAAATTAAGTGTATAAATAAGAGTGATCGCCAAAATAGGCATGAACGCATCCAGAACATCGGGGGCATTAACCCTGATGGTAGCCAGTGGCAGTTGTCTGAGGATAAAGCCATTGGATATATTGATGACGGCACATACTCATTTTGGACAAAAGGCGGAGGAGAAGAAACCAATGTTATCGTTGTGAAGCATAGCAGCGGACGTAGGTATCTTAAGACTGAGGCAGACACGACGACGAAGGACAACCTTCTGAGTTTGCCGGAGTGTCCATAATCACCTTATAGGGCGTTTTGAAGCCGCTTGGTTCTAACACCCATGATAAGGCTTGCTGAGCCGCGTAAAGCTGTTGATATTCTTCAGCCGAGCGCGACTCACGCAGGGCCGAGTTAATCAAATCAAGTTCTCGCTGTATAAAATTCATTGCTTTATTAACTTTCAAACTGAGGCATAACTAAGATTGCGAAGGCAGCTCGGAAGGTAAAAGACAAACTACGCAAGAAAGGCTAGCTATGGGGCGCTCCAAATACGACGAAGAAGCAGCCGCTGTTGCACGTGCCGTTAGTGTCGGAGAAGATGAAGCTGGGGCTGATTATGAGGAACCAAAAGTCCGCAGGGCTATTGTTCACACAAGGCAAGATGTAGTCATCGTGGTTTCATATTTATCGTCTCTCAATAAACAGGTCAGGATTGTGAAATGGCTCATAATTTTGGTGGTTTTGATGCTGATTGTAATAGCCAGCAAAATGCGGCCCCAGTAATAGTTGTGGATTTATGTAGTCTACAATTGGCCAAGTTAACTGCCTTGTAACCTAGGCGGCACCTTAATTTTGTAGCTTCATACCCCTATTGGTAAAAAGTAATTCCACTGTATTTTGTGTGGCTGACGGCATGATACATTGCGTGTCTGTTTGTTTTTTGATTTAGATTTTTACTTTCAGAAAATTGAATTGTGTAGCTGAAGAAATATTGATTTCAATTTTTATCAATGGGTTAGAAGACTATGCCCGATGATGGTACGGTTAATTTTGTATTAAATCTGCGCTTGCCCAGTGAGGCAACAGACGCCACAATATCCCCATCGACCTATTGGGGGATTAGAGTGGCTAAACCAACGACACCATCTGACGATCCTTTTGCTGACCAAGAGCGTTTGCTCAGGGTAGCTCAAGTATCTATTGGTACAGCCGCTCAGCGTGCCGTCAAAGAGAATGACGCGCTTGGTATACCTACCCCCGGCAGAGGCGAGGATGGAACGATTGTCCATCGCTTACGGGGGAGGCCTGTAACTAAAGAAGCCTGAGCGGTACCCACATGACAAAATGGATGTGGATAATCGCGGGGCCAAATGGAGCTGGAAAAACCAGCTTTGCCAAAGAATTTCTCCCCACACTGGGTATTCCGGATATTGCTCGACTGAACGCAGATGAACGCACATTAGAGTTACGTTCACAATTTCCTGCGGATAAACCCCCTCACGAGATAAACCTTCTTGCTGCTCAGCAGATTGATGCCGAAGTCATCAAAAATATAGAAGAGGGAAAATCCTTTTTCGTTGAAACGGTTTTGTCGTCAGACAAATACCGCGATGACGTTCTTGAAGCAAAGAAACGCGGATACCAAATCGGTTTAGTTTATATTTCGCTTCACCCGCCCGAGCTCTCGCCCGAACGTATTGGCGTAAGAGTAGCCAAAGGCGGTCACAATATTGAAGCGGCAAAAGCCATCGACCGTTACCATCGTTCGCACAAACAGCTGCGCTGGTTTGCCAAGCAAGCCAATACTTTTATGGCTTTTGACAATAGTTCCGCTGAAGCTAAACCCGTGTTGATTGCCGCAAAATTGGCGGGGAAAAACCTTGTTCACCGCACGAAAGATATAAACCCTGAAATTGATCGTGTAGTTTATGTGCTTCGTAAGAAAAAATATCCAGCCGCCATGGCTAAGGCTGGATAACAATTATTGAGGGGCTTAAGAGAGCGGAAATAAATCAAAGTTATTATTTTATCCATTCGAAGCTTTTGACCGATTTGGCAAACTTCTTGTAACGCGTATTGACCCATCTATACCTGGTCTTAGATAGAGGGTGTTGTCCTGAGGACGTATTGGTTGTTCGTTAACGGGTAAGTTCGACGCATTGGATGATATACCATGCCAAAGATCGACAGCCGCACCTGGCAAATTGTTTCCTACAACGGCAGAAAAAAAGAAGTAAGCAGAAGCTCGTGGCACAGTCATCACTCGTTTTTCAGCGGAGGATAATCTCTGACGTCTGAATTGTTCAGTTGCTACAACGTTATTATAAGACGCGCAGAAGGCTGAAATTACAGCTAATGATTGGTAGGGAAAAGTTAGCGCGCCATGGCCACGAATGTTTTCAATATTGGCCATTAAATGAAAGAAAACGGTTTCAGCGACCGCAACGTATGAAGCGCGGTGGCTACCGTCCATATACGCTTTCCAAAACCAACTATGAAGTTTTGATGAAATTGACATTTGAAAAATCGTGCCCTGTAAAAAACTTTGTTACTTATATCACATCAAATAGGATAAAAATTGTCGCCTATCGAATGCGCATGTCTCAGGCATTCTCGGATCATTCATTTCTTCACGCGTAGCTGAAACGCCTGCGATTCTTGCCCTAACCGGGAAAAATGAAACATAAGCATTCCGTATGACATCGGCGGGCGTAAAATATGTCATGATTTCTGCGCCGTAAACGCTGGCGCCAGCATTGATTAACCCTCTAAACAACCTATCTTTGAAAACACACCCTCCTGACATGCCAGGATGCGACGCACCTTGAGACAAAACTTTGCACGCGTTCTCACCTCCGTCAAAGCTTACTGGTAATTTTGCATTTAGCATCAAAATACGCGCAACAGATGCTTGCAGACGCCAATCGCGATATCCGGCTAGCGTCACACGGCTGCCAAAATTGATATCGTCATATCCCATGGGCCCAAACCTTATTGGGCGTAATCCATATTCTCCGATAATAAAGGGGTTCATCGTGGCAAGTGCGAAATCCTGCTTTGGATTATTGTATCGGACAATTGCAGTTGCATGACAGGAGACGCCTTGGCGAGGGAAGAAAGTTAATTCGGCACGATGGCTGTCTACTTCATGATCACATAAAACGACAGTTCCTTGTTCGTCTAACAACACTGCAGAGCCTGAGTCAGTTGGGAATGCTACGCTAGCGATACTTTTTCTAATTTGATCAAGATAAGAATCTTCGGTTCTAAGGCTATCGAAATCTCGCGTAACAGTACTGTCATATTCACTTGGCTGCAGCCCAAATTCCTGCCAGAGCTCTGCTGCCTTTGCGAACGCGTATTGAGCAAGGAGTACCGTAACTACAGTGCTTGCTCTGTTGAAGACTCGCCTCGAAATTTTCATTTAAAGTCCATAAATTAAAATATCCACGAAATCCACAAATCAGGCGAAATAACGCACACTTAAGGTATTAGGTGAATCCCATCATCAGGTATCATCTCACATCCTGGTTCTTCGGTATGATAGATGCAAGATTCATGGGCGTGATACACAATCGATCTTCCGAATTGATAGACCTGAAGAGCATACTTGGCTGCAACAGGGGCAGCAAAGCCGCATAGGAGCGTGAGCAGAAGGATTAGCCCGCTCTTTTTTAGAACCTCTTTGATATGTACGTTCGATTTGTTGGGCAGCTGGGCAATCGCTTCGGCAAGCCCGTTAATCCTGTTATCCGGCGTTTGTGTAATAGCAGCCAGATAGCTTGCCCTTAGAAGCTTGGCCTCGGTTATACCATGCGCCTTACAGTAGCTCTCCCCACTGACTTTCTCGCTTCTGGTTAAGCGGCAGCTTATCTTCTCAGAGCGCGACTCTATTTTCTTCTTGGGGCCTGGCTTCTGACGTAGCGCAGGAGCTTTCATCAAGCCTGTGCCGACAGTTGCTTGAACATTGTTCTTTTTTAAATTCAGCGAGCGGCCTTCTGATCCCGTCGTGCGTAAATCACTCATAGAAATCCAACCCCAAATACGTTCTTGCCAATATGACTGCGAATTATTTCTTCAATCCTAATTTTGGCACCCAATATTTATCACCGACGTTTTGAAATCATAACCTCTGCAGCAATAACGCTGCCATCGGCAGCGGCTTTTTTAATGCCTGTCATCAACCCCTCGCAAGTTTCTCCTCGCCTGTCAATCACGGGTGCCAAAGTTGAAAGAGAGATAACAAAGTTAATTTAGGATCGGATGATCATTTTCAAAGGAAGGAGAGTTACTTGACTGACATTAACCATAACCTTCACGAGAGCCTAAATAGTGGACGTGAGATCTGGAATATTCCCAAACATGATCGGCCCATACGGATTTTGCGGCTCCCAGAAGTTATAGCCCGCATCGGCCTATGCCGTGCCTCGATCTACAAACGCATGGCCCAAGGCTCATTCCCCAAACCAATAGCCCTCGGCATCCGCGCCAGAGGGTGGCTCGAACATGAAATCGCCGCCTGGGTCAACGTACGCATTCAAGCAAGAGCTGCCGCCAAAAAGTAAACGCAAGAGAACATTTATACGATCTGTATTTGGTTAAAAACTTTTAAAGAGAACATATTTGAAGGACAAGATTGCACCCGCCCTTAAGCCCATTCAGTTGCAGTTTCGCGCTGCAAAAGCGCTTCTCCTGCGCTCTATATGGCCGCTACCTCTTGATCCCAACTCTCAGACAAAAACGCCGCCAGTAACACCTCGTGCATCGCCGCCACGGACGTCAGAATCTGTGGTGACACCAACACGCCCTGTTAAATCAGTTTCGTCCAAAAGCTACGCGCAAGTTGAGACTTCCGTATTACGCCAGGGCGTAACACAGAAGTCATGCGGGCTGAAGCCCCGGAAAAAAGAACGGGCACCTCTCACTGTCCGCTATTCTGAAGACCAGATAAAGCTCCTTGATGCCAAGGCTAAAGAGGCCGGAGTTACACGTAGTGAATATATCCGTCGTTTGTCTTTGGGTGGAGACTATATACCGACCAATGACCGTGAGCTAACCCGTATTCTATTTGTGATTAACCGTGAGCTAACGCGGCAGGGAAATAACCTCAACCAGATAGCAAGACAGCTCAATGGCAGGATCATCACCCAGGCCCAGGGTGAATCCATGTTGGACGTTCTTGGAACCTCAATGCTTGAGACACATAAGGCCGTTAGGAAGACCCTAGCCCGTGGTGAGACGGAGCCAGCGCCATGATCATCAAAAGCCACATACGAGGTGGCTATAGGGCCGCCGCTGACTATCTCAAAGAACACGGAAAGAACGAGTTTATTCGTACCGTTGAGATCAGTGATCCAGATGCCCAGAACCTGGACGAGGCTTTCCACAACATGTGGGCCATAGCCAGTACTACCAAGGCTACAAAGCCCTTACATCACATCTCTATCAATCCGTTCAAAGATGAACGCCTAACCGACGAGCAAGTATTAAAAATCGTTAAGCGTTGCGAGGAAAAGTATGGTTATAAACCCAATAGCCATCAGCGCGTCATCGTCGAACACGTCAAGGACGGAAGGCAACACTTCCACGTTATCTGGAACCGCATCAGCCTGACCACGGGCAAAGCCATATGGCCAGGGCACCATTGGAACAAGTCCAAGCAGGCAGCCCGTGAGATGGAGCGTGAGCTTGGCCTCAAGCGGCCCATGCCAAAACGCGTCAAACGCATTTGGGCGTCAGTTGCGCGCGCCAGAAGAACGTCAAAATATCTTGGACGTTATCAGACTCTAAACACGCCCAATAGCGAGCAATTGAAATCACCACTACTTTCAACAAGGGGGCCCTCTTCGCAACCGCGCCAGTTAACACGCAAGCAATCTGCACCCATCATACGTGGGAAGAAATATTGCGACGAGAATTTGCCGTTCCGTCGTCCTGAATGGGATAGTATGGAACTTCTTGCTTGGGCCTGGGAAAATGGCTGCGCCGACGTACTTGCTGGCTACGGAATATATGTGGATTTTGAGCCGTAACACAGAAAAGCAGTTATGGCCGGAACAAAAGAAATGGTCTAAATTAAGCATAGAAAGTCTTGGGGTGGTGGAGAATTAAAGTACAGGTGGTTGGCCGTGAGTGATAAAACTAACAAATTAAATATCTACCTTATTAAACCTGAATATCGTCGGTTTGAAGATATTATTGCCGAAGGCACAAAAAGCCAACCCATAGATGATATTGGTACTTTCTACATGGAAGACTCTCATGCCCATCCCCCTTCGTGGCTAGAAGATTTCTTTGGTGGTACTTTAAAGGGGAAGCTTAATCTCATTACATCAAATGCAAAAAGTGTCTTGCTTGTAGAAACAAAAAATGGGGGTAAGAAACATATTTTTGCAGTGAGTTTTGGTTTTGGTCGTTCTTTATTAAATGAAGGCGTGATCGAAGATCGCTTCGGACTAAGGGTTGTTCTCAATGCCGTGGACCCAAAAAGTTTACGAAGTATAGATAAAACTACATTGGGCTCTATTCCCAAACAAAGTCGGGAACAAATGAGTCGCGAAGGTGTGGCAGCTAATTTTGGAATTGATATTGAACAAGATTTGATAAGTTCAGTAACAGGCCGATCTCGTGATTCACAGCTCGGAAAAACAATCTCTGGACGTGACGCCCTCAGTATTTCTGTCAAAGTTGATGTAAAATCAATAACAAAATTTCTGATGTTGTGCTTTAAGTATTACAAAAGTGATGCGTACAAAAAGGAATTTAATTGGATTGATCAAATTAAGGACATACGCAACAAAACTGCCATAGACAAACTAGATGAATCTCTACTCGAACGCCTAAAAGCCAGACAGTTAGAAAAAATATGGATGGCCGTTCCTGAAGTTGTTGACTGGGTTGATATTAAAGGATTTCGCTACATTAGGTCTAGTAAGGGTAATTTAGCGCTTGATTTGAACGTTACTGAATTTCTTGAATCTTTGGGCAAACGCGAAATTAGTCAGGATCTGCTAAAGAAAACACAAATTTATGCTATATCAACAAAGACAGACGAGGCATTCAATCATTGGAACGCCTACAAATGCATTTACGCAGAGATTGAATGTGATGGCACAGTATGTGTGCTAAACAATGGTAAATGGTATGAAATTGCCAAAGACTTTGTGGACGAAGTAAGCCGTGAATTCAAAAACACTGGTGAGTCAGCCATTTCACTCCCAGAATATGCCCACGCAGATGAAAATACATATAATAAATCATTGCCAGATACAATTCCAGATTCACACTGCATGGATCGCCAGATGATTACGTATGGCGGTGGGCATAGTAGCATCGAGTTCTGTGATCTAACTACTAAAGATAAAAAGCTCATACATGTCAAGAAGTATGGCGGCTCCACACAGTTGAACCACCTTTTTTCTCAAGGTGTTGTATCTGGTGAATTGTTTGTACAAGATGAAATCTTTCGAAAGAAGCTAAACGAGAAACTTCCTGCAGGGTTCAAACTACAGAATACAAATACACGACCAGATCCTCGTGAATATGAAATCGTTTTTGCAATAATTAGTAAGTCTCGTAATCCATTAGAGATTCCTTTTTTCAGTAAGGTTAGTTTCAGAAATGCGCGTAGACGACTTCAGGGGTACGGCTATACCGTGACAAAAAAGAAGATTGGAAAACGTAGTGCCTGATAAGAGTAATAATCTTAGAAAGACTTGGCTGGGATAAAAACTGTGAACCTAAATGATCATCAGATTTATGCGGGTATCTACCCTGTGACCTTAGGTGTCGATAGTTTTGCTTTGGGCAATGGAATTGTACTGTCCGCAACCTATGCCCACTTAATGCAACATCTTATTATGGCTTTTACACCAGTTTCTCCTGGTCAATCTCACTCAGCACCATGGAAGCAGGCAAAAGGAGGATCGACTTTCGATATTCGTGTACAACTTTATGTTCCGACTAATCTACAGCCACCAAATCATTTTGACCGGTTAAATGTTGTCTGGCTGGTTGCAGCACTGTTAAGGTTAAAAATTACTCCTCTGGTACAAGTTCCAGTCATTTCAAATATGGCTTTTTCTTCTATAGCATCGTCTTCAGAAGATCCAATTATAGTAGCGATAGAAAATACTACAGAGCGACTCATACCTATTGAAAATCCAAGCCATGTACTCAATGAGCCGGAACTACTGTGGGTTCGTAATCACTGGTTTAATTGCGGTGAATTATATATGCTTAGTACGGATTTTTCGATGGCCCTTCTTGCGTTTGACTCAGTAACTATGTTGAAGAAAAATTCTATAGCATTATTGGTCCTATGGGGCGCCATTGAACAATTATTTTCGCCCGCTAAACAAGAGCTTAGATTTCGTATTTCGGCTGCATTGGCTGCCTATCTCGAGCCTGCCGGCGAAAAGCGATTGGATCTCTATAAAAACATTTCCAAATTATATAATAAACGCTCTGAGGTAGCGCACAGCACAGGAAATGCTGATTTTGAGATTGTTACAGAAACTTACAGAATTTTAGCGCGCGTCTTAATAAAGATAATTGAACAAAAACATATTCCAACGCGTGGTGAACTTGAAATAGCTATCTTTAGTTGAATCAAACGTTCTTACAAATATGTGAAGCTCCTCTATGACCTTGCATGAACCATATTTATCAATGCGCTTCATCTTTATAAGGTATTTCTATGACTCATGATTAAACATTGGGGGTCGGGGGTAGCTTTGGGGTAATATAACTTAAACGATAGTGATTTTACCTGTAGATAGAAGGTAATAAGTGAACTTTTCAACCCCTGTCGCAGTCCGCACTCCTAGTCTTGTACTAAGAAAAAGCATGCACAGTTTTTTATGCGATGCGAGTTCGTGTGCGTACGAGGAAAACAAATTTCTTTATTCATTTTGACCTAAAGTCTTGTAGAAAAAAGAGCTGAATCACTTGGGGTACATTTAGGGGTATATAAATTCTTCACATTCTTATTATTATTACTTTTCATATAGATAGAATGTTTTGGTGCGTCTTCTTGGCGCACCAATAAAGTATTATTTCTCGGCATTAACTATAGCCAGTCAGAAATTAATGCATTTACTTTCATCATCTTCGGTTAACTTTTAGTTTTCGAAAATATATTAGGTGTCGAATGCTATCGGTATCAGATTTAGATATTTATAGAGCCGTTCAGCAAGCAACTACACTACGCGAATTATTGCGAGTTGAGTTTCCGCGCATTATAGGGCCAGTAATAAACCGGCAAGCATTTGATTCGTTTTACAACGAAGAAAATACTGCAGGCGGTTCAGCTGGTTTTCTAGATGATCAGTTGCACTTATTTAGCGTTTTTAAAGCTCTACCAAACACTGTACCGGAAGAAGTAACTCAACTTGTCCGCGTTCCCGATTTAGCTCGGATCACACTTGATTTAATCAGAACAGCATTTGCAGAAGTTAATCGAATTACACTCAATCATTGGAGTGATGTAACTGGCTCTTTAAATCTTGTTAACGGCGGAGCTCATATGTTTGGCATGATGAGTAGTCGATTTCCGCATGGAAAAGGTTTGCATGTTGATCTCGAAGCTAAAAACCCGAAACGGATTGTTTATTCTGCGACAAACAGTGAAGGAACACATGCTGTTTCAAGCAAAGCAACACTAGATATTCTGTCGACTTCACCTTTTGCTCATCTTCTCGACTTGGGTTTTGACAATGGAAAAAGCTCGGACTTACTAATGATGAGTATCCTGGATATTTGTGCTGCAAATGGAGAAGAAGTAAGCGAAGAAAAACACCCTTCCATTACAGATGACCATCGACTCGTTCATAAGAGGCTTGTAGAAGCCGCACAAGAAATGCCAACATATGCTGTCTGCGCCATATTGGGTTCGACATTCCATTTGCAACAGCCGTCAATATCTTCAAGACGTGTCTACTATATAAACACACCTTATCAACCAATTACTCACTATCTTGGCTCATAGTGAAGTATCTTTTTGTAATACCACCAGGGTTGCCGCTTTGAGGCTAGCAGAACAGATCTTCAATCAATTTTGACAATAATCTGCCAGAAGTTTTCGGGTCTGTCTGTTCTGACGCATTAGTTTTCAACAGCAGGAGATGTGGGCAGGATTAGAATTAAATTTACTGTCCGCTCGCTTTTTTGATTTCTGATTTATGGCTGCTGTCATCGGATTCAGCATAGGCCGAAGTCACGTCATCATCGAGTAGACTTTCATAATCTGGAAGATGTGCTTCTGCCGTGTTTTCCCTTTTTCCCAATCCTTGCGCAAGTTTTCTGATGGTGTTCCATAATTGGGCTGGTGGCGGTACAGCTGAAGCAGACGCTTTTGTTGATTGTGTTTTCGATTTTTCGTCGCGCGCTGGGATCCCCTGCGGCCTTTGAGGTTTTTCCGCTTGCGGCACAGCACGAAGAGAGGGTGCCGCCACAAGAGGTACAGCATCGACGGAGCCAGAATATTCAATAGTACCGAGCCTCGGCAAAACATCATCGATGTGCTGAATAAGTGTAAGCAAGGCCTGACGTTTTGTCGTCGGCTCCACACGCGCCTCAACGGAACCATTAATGCTATAATAAGAAGCGTAATCACTAGCCTGACCATAAATTGAGGCAACTTTGCGCGCGAGCTCTGCACCAAGCCAACCAAGTCTGCCAACATAGGCCTGATATACGGTCGCCCTTATACGCGGCCATGTAACTGTTTTGTCATCTGCATCTGGCGTGAGTTCTTTGGCGCGGGTTAGGCACACCGCACGTGCTGCCATCAGCTCACCCCGCAAGGCAGCGGCAATTGCTCTTATTTCATCGCGTCTCTCACGTTGGCGTTGCCAAGTAATAACCGCCAAAATGCTCAAGGCCGTAACCAGCATGACAAGACCTGTTACGAGAAGCTGGTAACGAATTAAAAACCCGGGTTCTTCCGATTCTGGCAGGGTTGTATCGGAAACATTCTCAGGCTCATTGGCTGCAAGCGTATCGGCCTGTAAAGTCGCTTGCACTTGATCGGCCAAAGCCGTTGATTTTGTTGCTGCTGGCGGCTCAGAATTGGTGGCAGCTTCTGTCTTGGTTTCAGGTTTCGGTGCAAGCTGGACGACGGTTGCCGCAGGTTGCGGTGTAGTTTCATTCTTAGTGGCTGCAGCCTGAACCGGTATTGAAGCCGCAGGCGGGATTGTGGCCGACCAAAGTCCAAGTTTCTGTGCTTGTGCGGCCTGCTCAGCAGCCTCATAAGGCATCGCTAGATCGGTTGGCTGCAGAGATCCGCGTGCCGCAACTGCAAGACCGCGACGTAATAGTTCAAGCGCAAGATCAACGTTGGATCCATTATGACAAGTAGCAAGAAACCGCCCGTCATGATCGCGATCACGAATATGACAGCTGACTGTTTGGCCAGCCGTCAAGTTGTCAAGAACTGTACGAGCTTGTGGCCCAAACGAGGCTGAAAGTTGCGGCGGAACGACACCAAATAAACGCAAATCAAGATCACCTACATGCAAACGTTCGCCATCGATGATCTGCGCCTGACCTGTGATTTCATGCGTCGGCGGAACGGCCGGTTGGCTGTCGGGTAATGATTGCTGGCTAACTGGTGCGCGCGGTGATTTATGCGGTGGCGGTGCAATCTGGGCACAAACAGCACTTGCATAAAACAGGACAAACACTGCAAATGCACCAACACACAAAAACTGGAAACGCGTATTTTTCATAAGTCCTTGCTTTAATCGTGATGGTTTTCCCGTTTAGGGTCCCCGCTTTTTAGCAGAAACCTTGGGTCTGCGTCCATGATGCATTATGCTTAATGCAGGCGACAAGGAAAGCCCATTGCCTGGGTAGATCCAGATAGTCATAAAATGACCCCTAGGGCGGACTGCCCATTTTTCTCGCTTTATATCAAATGTTTATCGCCATTTACAGTGGCGGACCCGGCATACACTCCCTTGCACGTCGTATAAGATTTTCAAATGTGGTGAATGGATCAGATGGAGAAAAAGCTGAATCACCCACCCCGTTGAAGCCAAAATATTCAACAGGACCTTTATCATCTCGGTCTCTCGGAGGGAAAACGCTTGAAAATATCTTTTCGGACGCACTTTTAGTGTCTGGATATATCGTAAGTACTTTTGCGTCTTTAAGATACGGGATCTCAATCCTAACATGCGAAGGATCCGCGCCGCCATCCGCTGGAGAATACCCGCCCAGCCGGGGAATGAACAGGGTCATACCTTCTATTGTTGCAAATACATGGGGCGCTCCCCCAACTGAAATTCCCCAAACCATGGGTTGTTTTTTTGATAAAGCAATTTCTACGGCAGAACTCCTTGCATAATCAATGATATGTATTTCCACATGGGGTATGCTTGCAGAAGGGATGGGATAAGCTTTAATCAAATTCAAGCTGGTCGTTCTCTCATGAAGAGTATCAGCAACAAGCATTAGATCGTCTAGGTCACTAGGATTTTGGCTACTCTGAAATTTCGTGTCGATTGAGCTTAACGCTTGTTTAAGCGTGGTGATGTCCCTTGTAAGTTGTGTTTCCGCTGTGCCTTTTATCTGACGTTGCACTTCAGCTTGTTCACTAAAAAACTTCTGTACAACACCGCCCACGCAAGCCTCTCCGGTCAGCACTTCAGACGAACGAAGCGGTGGGCTGGGAGCTGGTTCAGCCAATGTTGTGCCACCTTCTGAGCGGGCATGATGGGGGAAAACGCAAATTGCCGCGCTTAGAGCCGTGATATATATTGCTTTGCGCATAATATATTCCTTAATATCGGGCATTTTTAATTTGATTGAATTCTAATCCTAGCGGTCTCTATAGCAGAGAAAAGGGCGCCAGACCAGTGGTCCCAACGGCGTGCGGCTGGTTTTATGTGCCCCTACCTCCAGGATTTTAGTTTATACATTTGGGTTCAATTTTCCCCAACACCGGCATTAACGATCTACTTGTTGTTTATCAAAAGTTTCTTAGCGCAGGCCTGGCGCTAGGCATAAGGGTTATGGTTAACTTGGGTGACAATCCAGTGTACTATGCTCGATATGGTGTGGTCGATAGAATATGGCCAAGCCTATTATCATTGATATCAACTTCGCGCGGAGAAAATAATGACGCTGTCGATGTATCAAGCTTCTGTTCCATGTTTTATTCGTATGTTGGGCAATCTTTCTAAAATTCTTGATAAAGCCGTTGCCCACGCTGCTGCGAAAAAAATTGATCCAACTGTTTTTGTCAATGCACGCTTGGCACCCGATATGTTTCCACTTTCACGTCAAATCCAGATTGCGACGGACGGCGTCAAAGGTTGTGCAGCACGTCTTGCCGGCGTTGAAATACCCGTTTACGCCGACACTGAAAGTACATTTCCAGAACTACAAACTCGTGTAACAAAAACAATAGACTTCTTAAAAAGTCTGCGCGCAACACAAATCGATGGCAGCGAAGAACGTGATGTTACGCTTAAACTTCGCGGCAAAGAAACTCGCTTTAAGGGCCAAATATACTTACTCAGTTTTGTCATTCCTAATTTCTATTTTCACGTCACGACTGCCTATGCGATTTTGCGGCACAATGGCGTTGAGATTGGTAAATCGGACTATTTGGGTGACTTCGAATAATATGTCTATAAAGCGAGTTTGACTTTTAGTTTTTGACGCAAAAATTTCTGTAGTTTTGCGCCAAACTGATTAAGACATAAGCCACTTATAATGAGCAGCGTAGCAAGAAATTTCCACAAGGGATAAGCTTCGCCTAGAAAAATGGCCGCGCCCAGCATGCCAAAAGCCGGTACCAAAAGCGTAAAAGGCGCTACAACGACAGCCGAATAGTTCGTCAACATACGCGACCAGATTGAGTAGCCAACATAAGTGCTCAGGCAGACAATATAGGCAAGCGACCAAAGAGTAGCCGGTGCCATCCCCGTCACGCTTTGCCTGATGGTGTCAGGGCCTTCCATGATAAAAGCTAGAGCCACGAGTGGCGGAAATGCAAACAAGCTTCCCCATATAATGATGCCGAACATTTCCTTTTTACCTATCTTGCCGAAGGTTTTTGTCAGTACATTGCCGGCCCCCCACGAAATCGCCGCAAGTATAAGCAAACTTAGCCCTGTCACAGTTACCTCGCCCCCATTATGAAGGGCAACAACAGCTATCCCGCCAGCAGCCACGAGTGCGCCAAGAAGTTGAACGAGGAGTGGTTTCTCCGATAGAAACAAAACAGCAAAGCCGATAGTAAAAAATGCTTGAACTTGAAGAACCAAAGAAGCCAGGCCCGGAGAAAAGCCAGCATGGATTGCTGTGAACAAAAACGTAAATTGCCCCGCGAACATGACGAGGCCGTAGGCGGCAATTTTGTGTAATGGTAACTTTGGTCTTTTGACAAAGAAAATGGCGGGAAACGCGGCAAAAAAGAATCGCATGGCCGTAAAAGTGAGCGGCTGGACATGATTCAATCCTACTTTTATAGCAACAAAATTAAATCCCCATATGGCAGCGACCAAAATGAGCAGAAATATATGACTGATTTTCATGATGGCAGACGCTTAACCGGTAAGGAGTTTAACTTCGCAATTTCATTAATAGCTGATTAGTCTATTCAAATAATAGTGAAAAATGCCAAGCTTCAATCGTAGCACCTGTGCTGTCGGCGTTTTGAACCCTGACACATCTAGATACGGCTCCATTAGACCCGCTGACGTCTTTCGGCTGCGCACTCATCGGTGAGCGTGCGAAAATCGGGATTGGAATGAATTTAGACCGCTTTTCTCAATCTGTTATTTCTGGATCGAAAGAACCACATTTGCGATAGCAGCAGGATTGAGGGACGAGGTACCGCATGACGTGATATCAGCGTAAGTTGCGGTTTGGGGACTAGTTATTGTGCCCGTACAGTCAGCGTATACACACGTTACATCTCCAGCACTTGGGCCTAAATAATTTGATAAAAGCGTACGGATAGCTTGATATGGCAAGCCCCAAAAGACAATCTGCAAGTTGTCAGCTGACAAGGGGCATCCCCCCCATCCAACTTGTGATCCTATGCTCACTCCACCACTTAAACTTGAATAACTTGCAACGCCCATCGCTGACCAAGGGTTGCCGACATAGCTGCCAGAAATAAAATTTGATGGGAAGACGCCGGCGGTTATGGCGGCGCTGGTTAAGTCTCCAGCAGGAAATGACGGGATTCCAGCATACATCTGGCGCATGTTGAGCATGATAGTGTCGACCTCTTGGTGGGCCTGATTCATTTCCATGGCGTTGTAAGCGGACGAAGCCGCTGCCCAGATCCCGCCAAACACAAGACCGATAATGCTAAGCACAATCGCCATCTCAGTTAGCGTGAAGCCATGGCGCAGTTTATTCTGATATGGATTGCGGTGGGATACGTCCGGACGGGTGGCACGCCCACCATTAGTTAGAATCATATAACTGAATGGCCTTGTGGTAAATGACACTTACGGGGCCAACTGTACTCACTGAATAAGCTGCTAACCATAGCAATTTATCTCATCCGTGGATCACTTTTTTGAAGTCCTGCTGCATTCTTTGCATAGGCCCGGCATTAATAGCAGATAATAGTTAAGGTTTAAATAATTGTTCCTCTATGGATAAGAATTCTGTTTCATCGCGGATACTTAACTAGAGAGAACGTGAGCCCTGCCGTTTCCTTAATAGCTGTTTTATCGACGCATATGACAGAGAAAAATTCTATTTCGATTTCGAAATTATATAGATAAGCCATGTATTATGGCATGGTCTGCCTTTGGCTTGTTTTAACAATATTTCTTATCATTTTTTTAAACCTTAACATCAAAGATCCCTATCAAGATGACGGTAGGACATCAGCTGTGAATTCAGCAAATCTAATAGCGCTGCTCTTGAAAGCGAAAACTCAAGCTTTCCAGACTTTTTCTATAGCTGGAAACAAAGCCAATTCTATTGTCGAGTATGCCAAGCACAGGCTCACTTTTTTTCAAACATTCGTTGTTTTTAACGTTGTATTATTTTTTGGATTAGGCGGAATTTTTTATCTCTTGCGTATTATGACCGATAAATACTCGGTTGTTCCGTTTAATTTTACTAACGGTTTTCTCATTTTGCTTTTCTGGAGTGCTGTACTATTCGCCTATATGGTCTTGTTGGTCTGCTTAAAAACCCACACAAGTCTGCGTGACGCGGGCACATTTTTTGTCATCATAGGATTCTTTGAGATTGCTGGTTTTGGTTTCGTAACTCACCACGTTCTGTCTGTTGCTCCGCGCAGTCATATTATTGAAGACCAAGCAAAGATTGGCGAACAACTAAAAAGCGACCGCAAATCGCTGCCACAAAAAATCAATGACTATATAACGCTCGTGAACGAAACCAACAAAGGAAGGTTCATTATATTTTATTACGATATCAAAGAAGATGAGCATCTTTACTGGGACGAAAAGAAAATGCGTGAAGAGCTGAGAGCCAGAACTTGCGCTTATTTTTCTGATCCAAGCAAGTACAGTTCAATCAATTATTTTGTGCATATATTTATGTCGAATAACGCCCCAAAATACAGCTTCAGCTTTAATAGAACTGAGTGCCTTTCTTCAAACAAAACCGAAGATTCTACTGCAGCTGCTCCCAAAATCCTTCGCATGAAAAACGGGAATACGCCGCCTCAACAAATGGGGGGTGGCAATGAGGCAAAATAGTCATCAGCGGAACGCGGGCTTTACACTTACCGAGGCGGCAGTTGTTGTCGCCCTGATTGGTGTGGTGCTAGGCGCCATATATGGGGCTGCCTCTTATGCTTACAATCAAAAACTCATTAATGACATCGTACAACAGGTAAATCTCACCGCCAACAATGCGAAAGTATACTACTGGGGGCAGCACCAAGTTGAAGCGCCGGGTGGTTCTGATGCAGATATGAATCATTACACTGAAGAAATTGCCGCTGGTATTTTTCCGCCCAACTTTCTGGCGAGTAGCACCGATGAAGATGTTGGCGCAGGTTATTTGGAAATGCCGATGGCGTGGTCGGGCTACAATTTCTGGGATGGCTACTATCCATCAAGCTATATTGTGGGCGGTGCTTCGACAACCTACGTCTATGAGGAAGACCTGATCAATATTCCTGACAGTGTTTGTGCAAGTTTGGCTGTGGCTTTTAGCTCTGAGCCGGGCATTACTGACATCGTTGCCAACGACACAGAATGGGGACCGATTTATGGAATGGCGGGGGCGACAGCTTACGTATCCGACATACCACTTGCAGAAGCTCAAACTGCCTGCAATTCGGGTGGCGCAAATCAATCACAGATTTGGATAATGTTTTCCCAAAACTAGTCCCAATACGATTGTCTTCAGCCCACTTGCTAGCTATCCACCAAGCATCCCCTACGTCTTATCGCGTGCAATTAGCCGGCAACCTTCAGATTAATAAGCTGAATTTTTGTAAAGAATTTTTTGTCTCTGATGAGGGCACAACCTCCTGTTTTCATTCACTATTTGGCTTGACGCAGAAGGAAAAGTAACCCAAATTCTCTGTTGTGGATAAGTGTTCGCCAAATTCAAATATATCTAACCGTTTCGCCTTATGTGAATTATCCGACTTCTTGCAAACAGATACATAGAACGTTCGCAAAACAGAAGACCCAAAGCAGAAAAACGACACATAATGAATTACTTTAGGAGTGAATGACATGATCACACGGGTGAAGATTGCATCTAGGACTATATTAATGGCTAGTGCCGTCGCTGTATTTGCGATCTTGCCATCTAGGGAAGCTGGAGCAACTCCTATAACCTTGGAAGCTCCTAACGTACTTATTACGCCTACTTTGGAATTCATTACGGCAACCGAAGCGCCGTTTTTGCAGACCATCAGCAATGGCACGCAGTTTTCACTTGGATATAATGGACCTAGCGCACCACAATATGGAGACGCGTCTGCTTCCATACAAAATATTTCCGGCAACGGCATGCTATTCAGCACCGTGGGGCAAAACACACTGGTTGTAGCCTTAGAATCGACGGCCGCGGGAACCACAACTATTGATTTTAATGGCACTCTTGGTGGGGTAGGCGGCACAGGCTCTGCCGAAACGCTTCAAATATATTCAGGCAACCTTTTTACCCCGCTAGGGTCGTCCTTTACAGTTAACAATCCCGCTCAAGTAACTGCATTTAATGATCCCATATCGGTGACTGGTGGTACGATTTTATTACTTGCCATTTCAGATACAGTCGATGCAAGCGGCACGAATGCCGTTCCCTTATACATCGATACGGCGCCCCCTCAAGTTCCTGTACCATCCTCAGGCCTTCTGTTATTCAGCGGCCTCCTCGCAGGTGCTCTTCGTCTTTTTTGGCGAACAAAAACGTCTCAGAGCACTACCTTCGGCACATAAGCTGCGGTAACTTCTGTCTCTTGTACAAAGCATTATTTTTAATCCATTCCCCGCACGTGGAAGTAAATGGTGGGCGATCATAAGCTCGAAACGTGGAACCGGTGACTGAATCTTAGACTGACTGCGAAAAACTACATGTTGGCCGGAAGCATAATGGGGGTAACTCTAAAAGGAGTTTTTACGTTTAAATAAGGTTCCCACCGCTCATTGTTGTCCACATCCGGCTTAATCAAGACAGCACGACCCGTTGGCGTTTCGGGCACGCGATGCGCAACACCATGTCGATAATAACGTGTGCCATATATAGCCACGTGGCATGACGTTGCGCCAATAGGGCACGTCAATGCGCGCAAATTTGTGCGATACGCTCTTTCAACAAAACGTCTGCCAAGAGCATAGCATGTCCCCTGTCCCATTAAAGGATGTACAAGGACACGGGTCCATTTGACTTTAGAATATCCACTGTTTTCATCTTTATGCCAGCCAAGGCCACCATAACCAAGCCGTAACTCCCAATCTGCCGGGATGTTTACTTTACTGCCAGGAAGAACGGCATGGCTTAACTCATGATCTATTTGAGATGTAATAGAAGCCGCGTAGGAACCAAATTTGGGGTTTAGCTCAGAGACGTTTAGTTCAATTTCATACTCTGGAGGCATCTCACGTCTGCATTCTTGAAAGAAAATTTCATTGTAGCCATAGTCATGCAAATGGACGCCTACAAATTTATCAGACGGATAATATGATCGAGGTTCATCGCGACTGCGTGGATAAGGCGATAGCAAGACATCGCTGTTGTCACTAAAAATCATTTGGCCGTGTAAGCGAAACCCTTGAAAACTCCGGTTTGTTATTGTGTTTTCGACTTCAACAAAATCCAGATGGTATCTGTGAAGGCGATTTAACCCTCTATACCAGCGCCTCATTTCCGTTAGATGATGTGGATTATTTCTGTATGGCGCATAGAGATAGCGCTCAAAGGCGCTCCATATGACTTCAGTCTCGTAAACTACAAATCCATCGAAAGGCATAATCGTATTCCAATATTAAAATATACTTTTTGTACATAATGTCGGAAAAAGGGGGGAGCATGAGCCACTCAAAAAATAAATGTTGATTACGGCTAACGGCTATATTCCCAGCGCCCGAATAAAATACATACTGGAACGAAACACAACCCACCTGTTACCCGTATTGTTAGCCGAAGATATTATCACCCTAGGATTCTTAATACTTTTAAGGCTAACTGCTTGAAATGCATGGTAGGCGATCACGGGCTCGAACCGTGGCCTTCTTGATGCCTAAAAGTTAAGTGACCTAAGCGCCAAAGCCGAGCAAAAAAACACCGTACTTTTTCTTCATGACCATTCTGTCCTGACGTCTGTGCTGCGATAATTTCTCCGCATGTTCTCCTGGCATCTATCGATGAGAATACATCTCTCTCCCATCCTTCTAAACTAAGGTTGTGCCAACTTCTACTTATTGCCGTCATGTTGGCTGCTGCGGTTACATTGAGTCCATGTCGGTATGCGGGAACTGTTTGCAGAAAAGATCGGCTGTTAAAATCAATACGAAATGTATGTTCGGCCACGCATTTTTTGCGCAAGAAGAAGCTGTGGCATCCCAAAAGTTGAACGAGAAGCTCAACGACAGCCCATTGCTCTTCGTCCGGAAGAGAGACAAGCTTTTGATAGATCGGATGATCAGAAGGAACGTTGCCATCCGGATAATAATCAAGATTATCAAGCCACCCCTGAAATCTGAGATTACAGGATGCCGTCATTGCCAAAATATCTGGCACGCTAAAGGCGCGATCTTGACGATGAAGAAACGTATCGACCATGCCAGCATCGTGAACGATATCGAGAGCTGCTCCCCGAATGTAGGGTTGAGCTACATGAGCAGGTGGTAACGAACTGATCACATGCCGCGTTAGCATAACATCAGCTGGGGTTTGCTCCAGCCCCAGCCGCTGTAAAGCTTCCTGTATCATATACACACCCAAACGCGCATATTTGGCGTAGAGCATAAGGATCATGGTGCCACGGTCCTCTAAAACATCCGTGATTGCCTCAAGACCTTTTTGAGGGTCCGGCAAATGATGTAAAACGCCTGTGCTGTAAATAAGATCAAACTTGCGCTTCAAGCCAGCAATTTTGTGCAAATCCATCTGGTAGAGTTCAAGATTATCGAGGTTGTGTTTTATTTTAAGCTGAGCCGTACATGCAATACTGCTAGGGCTGATATCAACACCAACGACCCTTGCCTTTGGATGTGTGTAGGCAAGTATGGCTGCCTGTGAAGTGCCGCAACCCGCCGCAAGAATCGACAGATCAGGATTATAAGAACGATCGGGCCATATAAGTGCATGATGACGCACGGGGTCACAGGCTATGGCACTATGTTTCACCCAAGTTGACAAATCAGAGATGGGCTCCGGATAAACCCATTCGGTGTATTGTTTTTCAACGAGAGGATTGACAATATTCATGATAGTTTTTTGACATCTTCGTTCTGCCCCGCCAGTTACCCGTATTCTTACCCGAACGCATTTACGGTGCTTGCGTTCTAAATACTTTTAAGGCTAACAGCTCGAAAAGAATGGTGGACCGGACACGGCGAAACTGGGCACTTCTAGCAGTTTAATGCTTGATAAAATAGCCAGAAGATTAGCTTCTATACGTGTATGGCAATGGGATGTATTTTATCGAGCGCCTTTCCTGCTTTTACCTCAGCCTCAGCAAGATCATAGTGACTCTGAAGGTTAAGCCAAAAAGCCGCGCCATTGTTAAAGATTTTACCTAACCTTAAAGCCGTCTCAGGCGTAATGCCCCGTCTTCCCAAAACAATGTCATTAAGGCGCGTACGGGGAATGCCCATTGCCTTTGCCGCTGCGCTTACGGATAAGACCCCATTCCTTCAAGAATTGGCGCTTTAGAATGCCCCCTGGGTGAGAAAAATGCGTTCTAGCTTTGATCTCGGTAAAACCTCTGTTTTGAAAGCTTGAAGTGGTGTTAGCATGCGTACATCGGCCATGTCTTGCGTCACAACTTTTTCAGTATGGGCAATGCCTTCCTGTAGACTTCCATTTGAAGTGTGTTCGAAATCAGATGCGGAAACCACACTATCTTCCTAAATGTAGTCTCTGATATAAAGTTCTCTAACGGTCAAGCAACCCCCTTGCGGCCAATGGCCATAACAGCTTGTTCTGCCGTTCGGGCTACTATAGTTCTAAGGCATCTAAATCTGCGATTGTTCTTGCATAGCTTCCCCCTGTAGCAAGCGGCGGCGCACCTTCAGGAAGGGCTACTCTCAAACCCGTTGTTCTTCGAATGACAGCTATATGGGTTTCTGTCCCGTCTTGGACCAGCCTGGTTACACTTTCCCCTTCTGCAAGTTGTATTCTTTCCACTTCAGCGTCAAAGACTTCACAGTCTGAAAAACCTTTCGAAGCCAAGAATCTGCCTTTTTCACGAAAATCAGCCGAAGCAGAACTCTCAGTTCCGGGCGGTACCATATTTCCTGTGGCTGTACCTTTGTCCTTTCCCGAATTCAATTTTAAGGAAATTGATCCACCCTCTATTAGGGAATTTACAAATACATCTCCATCTGCAGCGGAATAAGCCATCGCCTGCAGATTCTCAAAATCAGAAGTGAAACGCATGAATACTGCACTTCGTCCACATACTAATCTTTTCCCCTCATTTTTATACTCTATTGTCAAAGCATCCCCCAACTCCACAGTTGTTGGTATTGCAGGAGTCTTCTGTTCTTGTGCAAGAGCCAAGTGAATGGGGTTTAGCGCAAGCAGGGTAGCTATTTGCCAACCTCTTAGGGTTCTTAAAATATTCATTTTTATCTCTTCGTATTATCAGTACATACGTGCACATAAATAAAATTTTGATTTCAGAATTTGCATGCAGATTTGTAGTTTTGCAATTGGTTAAATTAGTTTTTTCAAAATAATCTAGTATGGTTAATACGCTTCAAAGATCATTCCTAATTAAGCACCTAAAGAGTACCGTTAAAAAACCTTAATCCCGACTGCGATATACTATTCCCCACTTGTTACCCGTATTGTTACCGGGACGCATTTACGGTGCTTGCGTTCTTAATACTTTTAAGGCTAACAGGTTCAAATTCATGGTGGGCGATCACGGGCTCGAACCGTGGACCCGGTGATTAAGAGTCACCTGCTCTACCAACTGAGCTAATCGCCCCTGTTTCCCAGGAAGCGGCTTGTCTAAAGCAAAATAGCCAATGAGTCCAGCAACTAGGGGCTGGATACAACCTCTGTCTTCTGCAAGCAGAAAAGCCAATAAGGCCTTTATTTCTCCTGCCAAGTTCTGATGTTTCCTAAATCGACATGGACATGGTTTGATTTAGGGTAAAAGGCGACACCGCCGCGCTGCATGGTTTTGGCGATGGCGGCGATGGCGCGGCCGTCGACGCCTGCAATGCGAAAATCAACCGCCCAGCCGCGCATATGCAAGCTCTCAATGGCGACATTGCCGTTGTGGCGCGAAAGAATGGCATTGGTTTCCGGCGTACGGTAACCAGATAGAATTTCGAATACGACCGTGGGGGGCAGCCCAAGGCGTGTACGAATATCGACCAAATAATCGATTAATTCGGGATCAATATCGCCTATGACATTTGCGTGACGGTCGCGAAACAAATAATTAATCCGCCGCATAGCTTTGGCATCATAGTGGTTATTAAAGAAATACGTAATGTCTAGTCGCTCACCACTCTCCGGTTGCAACAGTACAATGTGCCTTTCGGCAATAGGGTCAGGAGCTGTTTTCGGCAAACCCGTCCCAATGAGATCAGCGTGCCTCGCACCACCGCAGGCAGCGAGTAATATAACGATTAATGCAACCAACAACTGTTTTAAGTGTGTCATGCAACCGAGCTTGTGCGATTAAGCGAATAGGCACCCTGTTCCGAGACTATTGTATTTAGACCCTTTTCTTCCGGGTCAAGTTTGCGGCGCAAGCGATAAATATGCGTTTCAAGCGTATGCGTATCTATTCGCCCGTCATAACCCCAGATGGCTGCCAGCAGCTCTTCGCGGCTGATTGGCTGCTCACTTTGTCCCAGATAAGTGAGTAGGCTTGCTTCTTTTTCTGTCAGTCGGATCACGGCCCCCGTTTGCTCAACGACAACTTGCTTTGCCTGTGGCTCGAGACGATACGGGCCAAAGACAAAAGGCTCGCCACGCAAGCGCGGCCCTACTTGCAAATAAAACTGCACGCGCGCCAAGAGATGGCCCAGGCGCAACGGTAAGCTGAAGGACTCGGTGATTATATCTTCAATACCGTTAGCAGTATTCTCGCCTAGTAAAAATATTACAGACTTTTTTTCAGATGCCTCTCGGTTATAAAAATCTCGAATAATTTTCGTTGTTTTCTTATCCAACAGTCCTGTTTCAAATATAACGATCTCGGCAGATGCAGCCAGCGCTTCTATGGATATCCCAGCGTTCTCGCGCACAGTTCCAAGAACCGCCAATTTCAGCTGTTCAACAACTGCACGACGCAAAGAGATATCGGCTACAAAGAGGCAGAGCTCAGGCATGGGCCAGTTATAGCTGATCCCAGGCGTCGGCAAAAACTGCCGACTGGGGAGTTCAGTCAGTCACCAAAAATTATTATAACTAATTGATTTATAATGATAATTTATGGCACGAGCCTTGCTCTATATAGGCGTTGGGAGTTGTGAATGCTTGAAATCAGTCCAGTTTTGGCCGGAGCCTTTAATTCAGCAGGCTATACGCCTGCTGCAACCAACATCAATCAATCGGCCGACAGCTCAAGCTCTTCGGACAATGTTCGTAAAACGACCGATGCCGGTGAGATTACAGATCTTAGCTTTGGTGATGTTCTCGATACGATTAATCCACTGCAGCATATTCCGATTGTAAGCTCTATTTATCGTGCTGTTACGGGTGAGCAGATAAGGCCTGTTGCACGTGTCGTTGGCGACATTATTTATGGAGCCGGCATTGGTGGCGGCATCGGCGGCGGCATAAGTGCTGTATCAGATTCTGTTGCTAATTCTATCATGGAGGCAGAAACCGGCAAAGACGTAGGAGCTACCATCATTGCTTCCCTATTTGGGTCTGATAGCGCAAATCCAACAACGCAAATGGCTCAAAATCAACCAAGCCAGGTCGAGGGCAACAACACACAAACAAACCCAACAGATCCGACGACAACATCTGTAGCGGCGGCCCAAGCTGCAACTCTTGCAACGGCGCCGGTAACGTCCGTAACGTCTCAAAATGCACAAACAGCAACAACTGTCACTGGATTGAGTGCTCCGAGCGCTATCCCGTTACCAACACAGAAATCTTATGCGCTAAACACCAATAAGCAGCCTTATGGCGGTGTCATAGATTTAAGTGGCACGCGTGGCGAACAGGAGTTAGCGACAACTCTTGCAGCAAATAGCAATGGCGCGCAGGTAGCTAGAATTGGTAGCACAATTTATACTGGTCGTTTTCCTAATCACGCTATGCCACTTGCACCCGTTGGGGCTTCAACACAATCGTCACAAACAAATCAATCATCCACATCGTCTTTACCACCATCAGCAAGTGCTTCGCCAACGAACAGTCAGGCAAGCGCTTCATCAACAGCGCAAGATACCGACAAAACCGGACCGCAGAGAAATCCACTGCCCCCGGAACTCGTCAATGATATGATGCTGCAGGCCTTGAGTAAGTACAAAAATACAGCGCTTGGCCCAACCAACAGCGGATCGGTTTTGGATATCACGAACTAAGCGTAAATTTTTTTCATTTCGGCGTGCGATCTAACTGCGTTCACCAAATATTGCCGTGCCAACACGAACTTCTGTGGCACCACACCTTATAGCGGCTTCATAGTCGGCACTCATGCCCATGCTCAGATGCGTTAATTTGTGCTGATCGGCTAATTTCTTCATCTTCTCAAAATGGCGCGCAGGATTATCGTCTGCCGGCGGTATGCACATGAGGCCGGTAACACTAAGGACAAATTTTTCTCTAATCTCATGTAGAAAATTTGCCAATGCCTCGGGGGCAACACCTGATTTTTGTGCTTCGTGACCAATATTGACTTCAACATAGAGTTTCGGCATTCGCCCCGTCTTTCTGATCGCTTTCGCCAGAGCCTCGGCTAGACTTAGGCGATCGAGGGTCTCAATCACATCAAAAAGCCTAACGGCGTCATCGGCCTTATTGCTCTGTAAGGGACCGATTAAATGCAATTCAAGTTCTGATTTGCTTAAGCGTAAATCAGCAAATTTGGCTTTGGCTTCTTGCACACGGTTCTCACCAAACACACTCTGACCTGCGCTTATGGCGGCCATGAGAGCAGTCTCGGGTTTGAATTTGCTCACAGCAATGAGTTTTACCGAGCCTGGCTTGCGCCCTGAGGCCAGAATGGCGTTTTCAATGTTCTGCCGGACCACAGCTAGGTTATTTGCAATATCTTGCATCAGGGGATGTGGGTGATGGCTTTGTTAGATAGGTTTTTTGAGCGTACGCGCATAAAAGAAGGGCGGTAACTTTCGTTACCGCCCTTCCGGATTACTTCTGGACGCCTACTGAGTAGGCATTCAGATTAGAACGTCAACTTCTGAGACACTAAGAGAACATGTCCAGCGTTTTCGTCTGCCTTGGTAGGATCCTGACGGTCTTGTGTGAAGAAGATCGCATCAAGCCCCGTGGTGAGACCTGGGAACCATGTATAGGTAGCTCCCAAACCGTAGGCATTGAAGTCCTTGACATAATCGGTATTAGCAAAACCGGTCGCTGTGCTGCCGCCGACGAGCATGTCGTCATAGCCAGAAGCTGTGATCCAGTTAGCCGCGATAGCAACTTTATCGAACTCATACTTGCCACCGAGGGTGAAGTTGTTCTGCTCTCTATTCTGAGCATGGATCGTATCATAGCGACCATCGCTCATATACGAACCACCAACTGTGAAGCCTTGATAGCCAACTTGACCACCAAAACCATAAGCAACGAAGTCAGCTGCTTTTTTGGCAAAGATGCCGCTGCCTGGAATGGCGGCAGCCGAAAGCCCACTACCAACCGTGGTAGCTGACATTACATCGCTGCTTGCCAAGCCTTCAAGAATTTGCGCGCTCAACGTTACGTTGACGGGGTTAAAGTTACCCGTGTATTGAGCCGCTCCCTTGACCACATCTTGGTATGGCGAGTTAGCAATGCTGTTGCCTAAGCCTGTTGGTGTCTCATACTTGATGACATTGTCGCCTGAGTCATACATGTTAGGAATGTAAGACAAACCCAGCTGCACTTTGTTGTTCTCATTACCCACCTTCGGTGTGTAATAAGTAACCTTCGTGCTGTGCTCTGTGTTGTCGATGCCGCTTGGCTGGAAACGAGCCAGTGTGAAGGGGCTGACAAAGTCCATATAGGCTCCGTCAATTTGGCCTTCGCCAACGGTTGGAGCATACACGAACAGATCAGAAGCGCCGTGTTCATCGCCGAACAGGGCCTTACCAAAGGCGCCCGAAAGCCATACGTAAGCCGAGTCAACGGTTACGCCTGTACCACCACCGGTCCAAGCATTCGATACATCGGGGCCATTCCAGAGACTAACATTGGCGCCGTATTCGATGCCGTTGGAAGCTTTACCCAAAGCGTCAAAATTGAGCTTAAACTCAGTTTCGAAGTCGTGCCCGTCTTGCTTGACGCCAGCAGGTAAGTCGGTTGATTCGTGATAAAGACCACCGAGGAAATCGGTGTAGCCGCCCACATCGAGTGAAATCGGCGAAGTTGCTGCAGCTTGCGCACTGCCAGCAAGTGCAACGCCAACCAGAGCTGTCGTCGCCATAAGAATTTTACGCATGCTATCCCCCTACGTGGATGTACAAAGTGTGGATGGGTTAAAGAAGTCGTTATAGTTGACGAAAAGGGCACTTGCCCCGTCGGAAGGCGAATGTGTTCCATGGGGCTTGCACAGACAAGCAAGAAATCAGGCAAAAAATCATTCCACCAATTGGTGTTGCATGCGTGCCACAAGATGGTTAACATACGTAGTGCCTTGCAAAATATCGTTTTTTCCGGCACAGAAAACACAACAAAAGGGGCATTTGTTAATTTTGCCGCCGTCAGGCCAAGGAATCTGTAATGACTAAAAATACGCTTTTTCGTGCCGGAACCATGCTGTTTCTTGCTTGCCTTATTGGCTGCTCAAGCCTGGGTTTGGAAAGCGATGCGACCTACAACGATCCTGAGCGCGAGAAACTCTACAAAAATGGCAGTTTAGCTAGCGATGAAGGCGGTATAAGCCTCTTCGATGCCGAGGGCAGCAAAAGCAAAGACGCTCTTTCGGGCCTCGGCGTTAATGGCTTTTTATGGCGTGCAAGCCTCGATACTATGGCCTTTATGCCCATAGCTTCTGCTGATCCTTTCGGTGGCGTAATAATAACTGACTGGTATGCAGCCCCTGATGCTCCCAATGAGCGCATCAAGCTGAATATTTTTATTCTCGACCGCGATCTGCGCGCTGACGGCGTCCGCGTAACTGTGTTCCGTCAAACCAAGGGTGCTGATGGAAATTGGGTCGATTCTGCCGTCGCGCCAGCCACAGCAACGTCGCTTGAAAACACGATACTGACACGGGCGCGTCAATTGCGTCTGGCACAAAAAACATTTCACTGAACAAAAAATTGCGAAGGTTAGCCGCTAGGCATTAGCAGCTAGCATTGAAAAATGAGGCTCGCAAATTAACCCAAGCAACTAGTCACGAATAACGATGCGCTATAATGTCCAAGAATCCGAGACCAGATGGCAAAAAATCTGGGCTGACAAAAAAAGTTTTCTTGCCGTCGAAGATAAATCGCGGCCCAAATATTATGTGCTCTCGATGCTGCCTTATCCTTCTGGCCGCATCCATATGGGTCACGTGCGCAACTATACACTCGGCGACGTTGTCGCGCGTTACAAACGCGCCTGTGGGTTCAACGTGTTGCATCCTATGGGTTGGGATGCTTTTGGTTTACCGGCTGAAAATGCTGCGCGCGAGCGTAAAATTCACCCCGCCACTTGGACTTACGACAATATTAAAAATATGCGCGCCGAGCTTGTGCGCATGGGCCTTTCCATCGATTGGACGCGTGAATTTGCCACATGCGATGTCACTTACTACAAGCACCAACAAAAGTTATTTCTCGACTTTCTCAAAGCCGGATTTGTCTATCAAAAAGAAGCTTGGGCAAATTGGGACCCTGTCGATCATACCGTCTTAGCTAACGAACAAGTTATCGATGGAAAGGGTTGGCGTTCAGGGGCTCCCGTAGAGAAACGCAAATTATCGCAGTGGTTTTTTAAGATTACGACATATGCCGAAGAGCTGCTCGGCGCTTTAGAAGGGCTCGATCGCTGGCCGGAAAAAGTCAGGCTGATGCAGGAAAACTGGATTGGAAAGTCATCGGGCGCGCGGTTTATGTTTGCATTGGCTGATGATAGCAAACAATCCGATGACACCCAGCCTAAGGATATCGAGATATTTACGACACGCCCCGATACGTTGTTTGGCGCTTCTTTTATTGCCATCTCACCTCATCATCCACTGGCGGCGGCGTTAGCGAAAAATGATAAAAAACTCGCTGCCTTCATAGCTACCTGCGACCGCACGAGCACCAGCGAGGTCGCCATCGAAACAGCAGAAAAGCATGGCTACGATACCGGGCTAAAAGCTCGGCATGTTTTTGATCAGAGCTGGAAATTGCCGGTTTATGTCGCAAATTTTGTGCTCATGGATTATGGCACGGGCGCCATTTTTGGCTGCCCTGCCCACGATCTACGCGATCTGGAATTTGCCCTTAAATATAAATTACCCGTTAAACCCGTTGTGTTGCCGCCCGATAAGACAGCAGAAACATTCAAGATCGATAAGGAACCTTATCTTGGCAACGGTACTATTTTTAATTCTGATTTTCTGAATGGCCTCGACGTTGAAGCGGCAAAGCAAGCGGCGATCAATAAAATTCAAAGCTTAAAGGCCGGGCAGGGGACAACTTTGTTTCGTCTGCGCGACTGGTGTATTAGCCGTCAGCGTTATTGGGGCTGTCCTATTCCGATTATCCATTGTGAAAGTTGCGGCGCCGTTCCCGTACCGGAAAAAGATTTACCCGTGAAGCTTCCGGATGACGTTCTTTTCGATAAACCCGGCAACCCGCTTGAACATCACCCACACTGGAAGAATGTAAGCTGCCCCAAATGCGCCAAACCTGCACGACGTGAAACCGATACCTGCGACACATTTGTCGATTCGAGCTGGTACTTTGCACGCTATTGTTCAGCCAACTTAGCCGATAAACCGCTTGATCGACATCAAGTCGATTATTGGTTACCTGTTGATCAGTATGTCGGTGGCGTTGAACATGCTATTTTGCATTTACTGTATTCGCGCTTTTTTACCCGAGCGATGCATGCGACAGGACATGTCGGCGTCGATGAGCCGTTCGCCGGTCTTTTTACCCAGGGCATGATTTGCCACGAATCTTACAAAGATAAAGATGGCAAATGGCTCTACCCGGAAGAAGTGGAAAAAATGCCCAACGGGCAGGCCACCGAAATTAAAACCGGCGAAGCGGTTACCGTAGGCCGCAGCGAAACGATGAGTAAATCGAAAAAGAATGTCGTTGATCCGGGCCAGATAATCGATAGCTACGGCGCCGATACAGCGCGGCTTTTCATGCTTTCGGATAGCCCGCCCGAGCGTGATTTGGAATGGACCGATGCCGGTATTGATGGCGCCTGGCGCTATCTTAATCGCTTGTGGCGCATGGTAGCCGAACCACCCATCGCTTTGCCGCCCATTGGTACGCCGCGCCCTCAAAACTTTGCTGCAAAAACTGAAACGATCATACGCCTCATCCATCGCACGATTGCGGATGTCTCAAGCGATTTTGAACGCTTCCATTTCAATCGCGCCGTCGCACGCGTGCGCGAACTTTCAAATGCTCTTGAGGAAATGAACGCAAACGACACCGAAAGCGCCTGGGTATTACGTGAAGGCCTGGAGACGCTTGCCCGTCTCATCAATCCCATGCTGCCGCATATTGCCGAAGAAATGTGGAAACTGCTTGGTCATAAAATCATGCTGGTTGAAACGCCTTGGCCTAAAGCCGATCCCGCGCTTTTGATAGAAGATACGGTAACCATCGCCGTGCAGGTTAATGGTAAATTGCGCGCAACCATCACTTTGCCACGCGATCTCGATGCAAAAAAAGCTGAGGCCTTGGCGCTCGCCGATAGCAATGTCCGACGTGCTTTGGAAGGCAAAACCGCCAAAAAAATTATCGTCGTACCCAATAAAATCATAAATGTGGTAGCGTGATTCTATGTTTATCGAGAGAAAAATCTGCCGCACAATAAGTTTTTCTTGCCTGATATCTTTCGTTTGTATTTTAGCCGCCTGCGGATTTCATCCGATGTATGGCGCGCTCAGCCACAACAACACCCCTGTAGCAGCTGAACTTAATAATATTTATATCGCCAATATTCCTGATCGCAACGGACAGATGTTGCGCAACGATTTGATCGATCGGATGTATCAAAAAGGTCGTCCACGCAAACCAATATATACACTTGAAGCTACCATCGTTGCCTCCGAGGCTGATCTTGGTATTCAGGCCAACGCGACAACATTGCGCACGGCACTTGATATGAAAGTCAATTACAGCCTTGTGGATGCTAATGAAAAAGAACTTTTTCATGCGACGGCGCATAGTGTCGCGAGTTTCGATAAACTCGACGAGCAATATGCCACTCTCGCATCACGAGCCGATGCTTATGAGCGAACGCTAACCGAGTGTAGCGAACAGATTGTTAATCGCTTGAGCCTCTATTTTTCGGAAGGACCATTGGGGGCGCCCGATACGCCATTAGGGCAGACAACGACGCCACTCGGACTGACAACAACCAGCACGCCCACTGGGGCTGCCGCCAAACCAACACCATGAAATTGGCGGCTGCACAAATTGCTTCGTTTTTGCAAAAGCCCGACCCGGCCGTAAATGTTGTATTGTTTTACGGTCCTGACGCTGGCCTTGTACGTGAACGCGCCGACAATTTAGCAAAGCTCATTGTTGATGATCTTAACGATCCATTCCGCGTTGCCGCTTTGACCGGCGCCATGCTGACGGATGACCCGGCACGGCTTTTGGATGAAATGTCCGCCCAAGCCTTGGGCGGCGGAAGACGTCTTATTCGTTTACAGCAGGCCGCTGATAACACAACCCTAGCGCTGGCGAATTTTCTTGCTAACGCGCCACAAGGCGACAGTTTTTTACTTATCGAAGCCGGTGATTTAGAAAAGCGCTCAAAATTGCGTAGCTTGTGTGAAAGCGATAATAAAACCGTTTGTGCCATTCCATGTTACGTCGAAGAGGGTGCTGCCAAACAACGAATTATTAGTGAGATCTTACAAGCCGAAAATTTGCACGTATCGCGTGATGTTCTTGTATTTCTCAGCAGTATTTTACCGCCCGACCGTATAGCCATGCGCAGCGAACTTGAAAAGTTGGCGCTTTATGTCGACGGCAGCAAACAACGGGATCAAAATAAATCCGTCACTATGGAAGATGTGCTGGCTATTGTTCAAGATGCGGGGGCTGCAGAAATTGATGATCTGGTATTTGCCGTAGGTTCCGGCGATACCCGTAGGGCAGAGCTTTTGCTCGATAGGTTAGCAGCCGAACAAACATCGGCGGTGGCCATCTTGCGCGCCGCTCAGCGCCATTTTATGCGCTTACAGTGGGCGCGTTATCAAATCGATCAGGGTACAAGTGCGGGAGAGGCTATAAAAAAACTTCAGCCACCTGTGTTTTGGAAATATGCCGAGTCTATGACCGGTCAATTGCGCCGTTGGCAATCACCGCAGATCGAAAGTGTCCTACATAAACTTTACGAAGCCGAGGCCGCCGTGAAGCGCACCGGCACGCCTGATACGGCCCTATGCGCGCAATTATTACTGCGTACTGCCGCCACAACAGCCGCTTGATAATAGGAGGCACGTCACCCATTTCTAGAGGGGTGTTGCTTAGCCGTGCCAAATACGGCATTTCTGCCGCACATTATGTCGCGACCAAGCGTATGTAGATATTGAGCCTAAAAACTAGATATAAGGGATCAGACCATGGACCAAATTCCCGTTACCGTTCTCACCGGTTATCTCGGCGCCGGCAAAACGACGCTCCTCAACCGAATTCTATCGGAACCACACGGCAAAAAATATGCCGTTATCGTCAATGAATTCGGCGAAGTTGGCATTGATAATGATCTTGTCGTGGGTGCCGATGAAGAAATTTTTGAAATGAACAACGGCTGTATTTGCTGCACGGTGCGTGGAGATCTCATTCGCATCATTAGCGGCTTGATGAAACGAGCGCGCAATTTTGACGGTATTCTTATCGAAACGACCGGCCTTGCCGATCCGGGCCCCGTCGCACAAACCTTCTTTGTTGACCCAGACGTAGCCGCAAAGTCGAAGTTGGATAGTATTGTCACAGTCGTAGATGCGAAGCATCTCTTTGAACGTCTTTCGGACTCGAAGGAAGCTGAAGAGCAAATCGCTTTTGCTGACGTTATACTTCTTAACAAAACCGACCTTGTCAACGCAGGTGAACTTCAAAGTCTTGAGCAAAAAATAAAAGCGATTAACGCGTTCGCCAAAATCGTCCGCACAGAACGCTGCCAAATTGCCCTCGATAAGATCCTTGGTCTCGGTAGTTTTGATCTCGATCACATCCTCGAACATGAGCCCGATTTTCTTGGCACATCTCGACATCAAAAGGCTCACCACCATGATGATTGTCATGATGATGATGATTGTGATCACCCCGATCATAACCATGCCCATGCCCACGATCATGACCACGAACATGATCCCAGCATTATCAGCCTTTCGTTGACCTCTGAAACGCCAATTGATGCCGCTAAATTCGATGCCTGGATGGCCGACTTGAGAGCGACAAAAGGCCCCGATTTACTGCGCTACAAAGGCATATTGGATCTGGCTGGCAGTGACAAACGCTTTGCTATTCAGGGCGTCCATATGATGATGGAAGGCAGTAATCTCAGTCCATGGAAACAGGGCGCTAAACGTCAAAGCCGGCTTGTCTTTATCGGGCGCAACTTGGATGTTGAGGCCTTGCGCAAAGGGTTTAGCGCTGTCGCCGGTTAGATCTTTATACTTATCTTCTCATCACAATGTGAACCGATTAGCCTTATGCCCTCACCCTCAGCTATTTTCCGTCAGTGGAATTTTTCGCTTCCCATTATAGCTCTGACCATCAACCGCCGCGGCGATTGGGTCGCCGTAGCTTTCGGTGACGGATCACTAGCCTTGCTGCCAGCCAGTAGCGGCGCAGAACGTCCAAAAGAGATAAAGCTCCATGATGGGATTTCATTGTCGCTGCAACCGGATGCCGATGATCATGCTTTCTTGTCAGGCGGGGATGATGGGCGGGTTCTCATTATTGATCCTGCACTTGATGTACCAACCGAAATCGCCAACCATAAAAATCAATGGATCGATCATGTCGCAGGTTCCAGTGATGGTAAATTACGCGCTTATGCAACCGGTAAGAATGTTCATCTTTTGGATGCTGACGGTCAAAGCACCGGTCATGCGCTAGCCCATCCAAGCAGCATTGGTGGATTGGCTTTTAGCCCCAATGGCAAGCGCTTAGCCGCTGCGCATTATAACGGTGTTAGCCTATGGTGGACGCAGGCTAAAGAGACAGTACCCACAAAGCTCGCTTGGAAAGGATCACACTTGGCGCTTGCTTGGCACCCGGAAGGTAAAATAGTCATGTCAGCGATGCAGGAAGCTGCTTTGCACGGCTGGCGGCTTACCGATAATGCCGAGATGCAAATGCAGGGCTACACTGGCAAAATTCACTCCCTCTCCTTTACCGCACGCGGTAAGTATTTGGCGACCAGCGGTGCCGATCAGGTAATCTGCTGGCCCTATTTTGGTGGCGGTCCTTGGAATAAAACGCCCCTAACTTTGGGTGGCAATGAGGGACGCCTTGTTAGTCGTGTTGCCGCACACCCAAAAGACGAACTTGTCGCCGCCGGTTATAATGACGGCATGATTATTATGGCACCACTTGATGGCCGTATGGAGATTATGATCCATCCGCCGGTCGGAGAAAAAGGCATGGGCGTTATAGGTCTTGGATGGAATGGTGCGGGCGACTGTTTATTTGCTGCGCTTGAGAACGGTTACGTTATGCTTTTTACCATTGAAAGTGTCAGTCAATCGGCTTCACACGCACACTCATGAAATTAAAATCTGTCCAATCACTTCTCACCAAACTAATCGGTTTCGATACCACGTCGCATAAATCGAACCGCGACTGTATCGCCTTTATCCAAAACTATTTAGATAATCTCGGGATTAAGAGCGAGATCATCGCCAATGACGTAGGTAACAAGGCTTGTCTTTGGGCAACGGTTGGCCCTCAAGAAAAAGCTGGCATCGTCTTGGCTGGACACACAGATGTTGTGCCCGTTGATGGCCAAACTTGGACAAGCGATCCTTTTACGCTCACGGAACGAAATGAAAAATTATTTGGTCGCGGGGCTTGCGATATGAAAGGGTTTATCGCTTGCGTGCTGGTCACAATCGCTGAATGTGACAGAGAAAAGCTTTTGCGCCCCCTTCATCTCGCCTTCACTTACGACGAAGAGATCAGTATGGAAGGTGCTGAGCGTTTAACAAATTACCTTAAAAATCAAAAGGTTAAACCGGCTTGGGTTTGGATCGGCGAGCCTACAGAACTTCATATCGTCCATGCACATAAAGGTGTGGCTGCCTATCTTACCAACTTTACAGGCGTGCCGGCTCATTCGGCACAGCCTGATCAGGGACTTAACGCTATCTCACTCGGCGCAGAATTTATCGATATCATCCAACACGTGGCCGAGCAGAAAAAAAGTAATCCCTTCTCCCGATCGCGTTTTATTCCGCCTTATACAACCTTTAACCTCGGCACCATCAAAGGTGGAACAGCCGAAAATATTATCGCTGAACATTGTGAGCTATTATGGCAAATTCGTTCGCATCCCGGCGAAGAGGCGATTGCTTTGCTCGCAGAAGTTGAAGCCATGGCCAGTCATGCACTCAATCCCCGCTTGGCCAAATTTCCCAATACTGCTGCGATGAGAACATGCACCTGTTTTGACATCCCACCTTTAATGCCTACTCAAGATAATCCTGGCGAGAAAACCCTTGCGCGCCTTACAGGACGCGATGAGTTTGAGGCTGTTTCTTTCGCAACGGAAGCTGGGTTTTTTCAGAAACTCGGCACACATGTTGTCGTCTGCGGCCCGGGCAGCATCGACCAAGCACATAAGGCCGATGAATATATTGCTAAGACTGAGATCATCGCTTGCATGGGATTGTTAAAGCAAATGTTGGAAGAGAAAGTTATGTAATGCGTGGCCATTAACCATATATGGCCCTGTAAGCAGACTTTATTTTTTGATATTGAAATATGTGGCAAGACTATTCAAATGACTTTATAAACCAAGGCGAGATGGTTTATTCATTTGCGTTAGATTTATGGCTTCATTAGGTGAATATATTATGAGCATTATACTGCCTTCGGACAAAGAATTCGTTTTTCCATCATCGGCGACTTATGGCTTCGAAATTGATCCGCCATCAGATTATGACGAGGCAAGCGCCCGAAAAATGGCCATCGCCATTCTGCGACTGGCAGCTTTGGGGCCCTCGCGATTTAGCGTAACTTTCGGCGCCAATGGCACGGTTGATGAGAATACGCAACAACAGTCTCTTCGAACCTCTGTCGCCATTTTAGAAGTCCTGCAACAATTTCCTGTAGCAGCTCATATGGCTTGCAGCGGCCTGAGCAGGGAAGACAATATCAACTTCGCAGAACAGCTGCATACATATGGCATACGCGAAATCTTGGCACTATCAGGCGATAGATTAGCCGAAGAAGATAAATCCATAACACGCTTTAAAGGCGCGCCGTTGTTAATTGCGTATTTACAAGGAAGGTCTGAGTTTAAAATCAGCGCTGCCGCAGATTTTTCTTTCTATGATATGAAGAGTAACGACGGCGGACAAAGCGCCCTAGTAAGTATCGCTGAAAACCTCAGGGCTAAAATAACTGAGGGTGCCACACAATTGATCACTCAATTTACTTTCCAACCGGACAATGTCGCGCGCGGTATACTGGGTGTCCACAGCGAGGGTATTGAGACACCTATTATTGCGGGATTAATTCCTGTCCTTAATTTTCCAGCAATTTTTGAGTTGGCGGATAAATACCATGTACCGGTACCTGATGATTTGAGAAGAATACATGATAAAATTATTGTTGATGTCAATGGTAAGCCCGTTGTTGTTAACCCAGGGACCATTGATCGCAGCGGAACGGTAGGCCAAGAACTTATCGTCCAACAGATCAAGTGTTTCGCAAATTATGGCCTGACAGATTATCATTTTTATTCGGCTAACAGTGTGCCTGGTATGCTGACGCGCATCGTGACCGCTGGCAGAGACCAAGAAATTGTCCCATATCAGCCGGATGAGGCTCAGGTAAGTAGATTAACGAAAGCACTTTTGCGTAGATTTGAAAGATGATTAGACGTAAATCTTGCGCGTATTACTTTTTTGCTTCTTCTTCATCTAAAATCATCTTTCGAGACAGCTTGCCGATAAGCGTTTTGGGTAAAGGCTGATCGCGAAACTCAATCAATTTTGGCATCTCCATAGGCGATAGTTTGTCTTTAAGAAATTTGATGAGCTCGTCTTTGGTAAGATTTTCTCCCTCGCGTAACTTGATAAAGGCTTTCACCGTTTGGCCGCGATACTGATCGGGTACGCCGGCAACGATGCATTCTTCCACGGCCGGATGCAGATATATCGCTTCTTCAACTAGGCGTGGATATATTTTAAATCCGCCTGCAGCGATCATGTCCTTGATGCGATCGGTAATGAAAGTATAACCGTCCTCATCCATATAACCGGCATCGCCCGTGTGAAGCCGTGCCCCCTCAGGCGTCATCTCGAGAACGGCCGCCGTTTCCTCGGGCTGGTGCCAATATCCCGGCATCACTTGTGGGCCTCTGATACACACCTCACCACGCTCGCCAAGCGCGAGGGCTGTTTTTCTATCGTCCAAACTGACGATTTCTATATATGTTCCGGGCACAGGCAGGCCTATAGATCCGGCCTTATTCACGCCTTCAATTGGATTACACGTCGCCACGGGCGATGTTTCCGAAAGGCCATAGCCTTCGACGAGTACGCAGCCCGTTAAATGTTCAAAATCGCGCTTGATCTCAACGGGTAGGGGAGCGCCACCCGATATACAATATTTGATTGAGGAGAGATTGTAGCGGGCAAGACTTTTATAATGATTGATAGCGGTATAAATCGTTGGCACGGCAGGAAATAACGTTGGGCGTTTTTTGTGGATCGTCTTAATGACCTGCACAAGATCAAAGCGCGGCAGCATAATAATTTTTCCGCATAAGAGAACAGCGATGTTCATCACGGCTGTCATGGCAAAGACATGAAAGAACGGCAACACACCAAGCATGACCTCTTTGCCTGGCTCGGCATGTGGCAAGAGAAGCCGCGATTGCAAGACATTTGCCGATAGATTGGCATGCGTCAGCATGGCCCCTTTGGGTACACCTGTCGTGCCGCCGGTATATTGCAACACGGCGATATCCTGTGCTGGGTTAATTTCAGAAGGGGTAAACTTTCCGTCGTTTCCGGTTAAGGCAGAAAATGTGAGATGCTGATCGTTCTTGGGTAGTAAGGCGACGTCTTTGTGTTTTAAGAACGGATAAACATAGGACAGATACCAGGGTAAAATATCCGTCATACGGCCAACGACGATCTTCTTGAGACACGTTTTGCCAAGCATCTTGGCAAGCTTTTCGTAAACAGACACGACATCGATGGTCACCATAACGCGCGCACCGCTATCGTTTATTTGGTGCTCGATTTCGCGCTCAGCATAGAGCGGGTTAAAGTTGACAACGGTTCCGCCAATTTTAAGGATAGCAAAATAAGCAATCACATAATAAGGGCAGTTAGGTAAAAAAAGGCCGACACGATCGCCTTTATTGACGCCTAGGTCCTGGAGGCCCTTGGCCGCGCGCACTACGAGATCGCTCACTTCTCGATAGCTATAAAGCTTGCCAAGAAAATCTAAAAATATTCCGTCCGCATGATGGTGGACAGCATCATCCAGGATTTCATGAAGAGGGCGCGCAGGAAGATCCGCAGCCCAATCAACAGAGGCAGGATATTTGCTGAGCCACGGCAAAGAAATATTATTGGATGACATGGGCGGTTTAAAGACCAAAAAGGTGTGAATGAGTTTAAGAGACCGAAGTCAAAATACTCAACTCCGATATACTTCTTCATTAAAGAAGAATAGCAAACTTGTCCAACACAGCGCTTTATCTACCTCCCCGTAAGTCGATTTTAAATTGTATAGGTAGAGAACTAAAAGAATTTAGTTATGGGCATGATCTAAAACTTTAGGCTCGCTTTACGCTGGTTTCTTGAGGGCCTTACGTAAGGCGCGCACTTCACGCCGCGTCTGACCGAGTACAACACCCATGAGTAAGATCACCATAAAGAGGCCGCCCACAAGAACGTAGAGGACACCATTGCCAGAGACGAATGATGGCGTGTTTTTATTCTTTAAATTGCGATCTATGCCGGCGTTAGTTGCAGTACCTTGGTTTTCCTCAAGGGTCGCTACCTCTTGATGCAGATTGTCATTATCAGCCTTTAATTCCTGAATGCCCTTCACCGCAACCGCCACCAAATTGCCATAACTCAGGCCGTAACGACCCTCGGCCGTTGCGGGCTTAAAGACAACTTCCGGAACAACCTTCTCAACATCTTGGGCAATGAAGCCAACTTGTTTCTCGTGCGTGCCAATCATCTCATAAGCAACGGGCTTAAGCTCCATAAGCGCATCAAGGCCATATTGAATTGGGCGTATATTCTCTTTAATCCTTCGATCAGAAGCGTTTGTCCAAACACCTGAGGCAGCAAGGAAGGCGCCATTACCGTTGCTGCTGCTGTTGCCGATCTGGATAGGGTTGGTGGGCAGGGCGCTGCCGAGATCGATGCCAAGATAGCCATTCGTGCTGCTGCTCATGTCGGCGTTCAAAATGGAGCCAATCTGAAGATAATTACTCGTGCTTGAAGCCGGTGTATCGATACTACTCGTTGTACCGATCAGGATATTATTAGAACCTGTGGTCAGCGTCGTACTCGCAACCAAAGGACCTATGACGACATTGCTGCCACCTGTTGTCACCTTAGAGCCAGCACCGTAACCAACAGCCGTATTCTGCGCACCTGTCGTAACAATTTTAAGCAAAGCATTCATGCCGAGAGCCGTATTATAACTGCCGGTCAATGATTGCCCAAAAGTTCCGACGCCATACATTGCTTCGTAACCGACGGCCGTATTACCACCCCCTGTCGTGTCGTGGTATAAGGCCCCATAACCAAAAGCGCTACTGTCAGATGAAGTTGTATTTCCAAGGGCGATAGCGCCAACACCAGTATTGTAAGAGCCAGTGGTTAGTATCTCAAGAGCAACATCGCCGATGCCGGTGTTATCAATACCTGTTGTGATATAGGAGAGGGCACTGTTGCCGACGGCCGTGTTAAATCCGTTTGTGACCGTAGCAGCCGCCAAAGCACTCGTACCAACGCCGATGCTGGTCGTATCCGCTCCGCCATTTGGAAATGCTAGCACTGTAGTTCCGTTAAGCTGATAAACACCGGTGATTGCCGTGAGGTTAAGGTTGCCACCACTTGTGAGTTCCATGTGTTTGGCGCTGTTGGTGGAGAAATCAAGCGTGTTGGCGGCTGACAGATAGAGACCATTGGCTGGTAACGTTGACGTCGTTGTGGTGAGACCGAACCCTCCATTGACATCGAGCACATCGGAAGGTGACGCGTTGCCAATTCCAACGTTGCCTGCAGCCGTGAAGACAGCAACGGGTGTGCTAAGGCCCGACTCTACGCGTAGCGGAAAAGACCCGTTATCAGTTGCAGCCGTTTTAACGAGAAGCCCGTTTCTGTTACCGGAAGCCGACCCAGCGTTTTTGATGGACGCTATATAAGCTGCTTGTCCCGCAGTTGGAGCCCACACAATACCTACAGTACTTGTGCCCGTTCCTGATGTGTCTGTAACATTAGCGCTGCTATTTGATAGTGAGGAAATAGGTGATGTCGTCCCTACGCCGATGGAACCATTAAACAACCCATTGCCGCCTCCACCGAGGCTGACTACTGCGTTGGTGTCGGGAGTGGAGGTCGTGGCGTTATTGGCAGGGTTGGCTTGAAAAACACTGAACCAAGTATTAGCAGCTACTCTAGCAACCATCGTATTATTCGCAATACCGAGCGCATATGTATTGCTATACATACCAATTTTCCAACCTACGCCACCTGTGCCTGTTGACGGTGGCGCACTAGTTATAGTGCTGGTGCCGTCAGCAGAAATAACACCATCGACATCTAACGGAGTTGCCGGCGACACTGTTCCAATCCCGACAGATCCAGTCGTTGTGATTGTCATGGCTGTGCTACCACTTGCGACAAAACTCAAAACGCCTGCACCGCCATTGATATTAATACCAGCCGATGTACCTGCCACACCTATTGTGGGTGCAGCACTATTGCCGCCGGTGATGGTAAGATACGTATTGGCGCTGGCTGTTTGTAAGAAGCGGACAGCTTCAACACCCTCGGTTGCTATAGATAATGTACCCGTCGTCGCTTGGAAGAGACCTGTTGCTGTATCGGTCGTTACCGCCCAACCGGGCGCACTAACTGTACCAGCCGCAAAGGTACTACCGCCACCGCCACCAAGTGATGTCCAAGCAGGCGTTGATCCTTGATAGGCTTCAACGCTGTTCGTTGTGGTGTTGTAACGGACCATGCCCACTTGAGGACTTGAAGGACGAGGGCCCGCTCCTGATGTTGTGCCCGTGGGCAGAATTAAGCTATTGGTTTGCGATGAGAGATCAAGCGCTGCTTGAGCGTTGATCGTGGCAGATCCAATACCGACATTCAACGTACCGCCGGCATTGCCGAGATTATTGGCATAGATCGTATTGCCGATATTGAGTTGGTTGTTGGTAGCACTCGTTGTCGTATCAAGTGCACTCGATGTGCCGATAAGGATATTGTTCGAACCTGTCGTCAATGTTGTGCTAGCTACGGAAGACCCAATAATAACGTTGCTGGCTCCGGTTGTAATCGTAGCGCCAGCATTATAGCCAAGCGCCGTGTCGTTAGCGCCGGTTGTAAGAGCAACGAGTGAATTTTGTCCTATCGTTGTGTTCCTATTCGCCGTCGTCTGGATAACGGACAGGGCACTGTCGCCGACGCCTGTATTATAGTTTCCGGTAAGGGCATAGGTTGTTGAGCTTGCAAGCGCGCCGTGGCCAATAGCTGTATTCGAAGACCCTGTAGACACAAACCAGCCAGCAGAATTGCCAAGACCTGTATTATTGCTTCCACTTGTGGCAGTGGCAAAAACATTAAGTCCTACTGCCGTAAGGCCGTTCCCTGTTTGGGCATTGCCAGCGCCCGAGCCGAGGGCCGTATTAGCATTTCCCGTCTGATTTTGGCTTAGCGCATTGAAGCCGATGGCTGTGTTGTCGTGGCCGGTGGTGGTCGAATCCAGACTGTTATAACCGACAGCTGTATTGAAGTATCCTGTCGTATCCGCTTTCAAGGCTATATATCCAACGGCCGTATTTCTACCCGTCGTCGTATTCATCAGCGCCTCATAACCAACCGCTGTATCTCCTGCTGTCGTCGTCGAACCAAATCCACTCAGTGCACCGTTGCCAACGGCAAGGCTGGTCGCATCGCTCGTCGGCTCTGAAAGCCCATTGTTACCGCTGATATCGATCACACCATAGACATCCAGCGCAGCCGCCGGCGATACTGTACCTATGCCTACAGAGCCGGTCGTGCTGATGAACAGATCGGTCGCACCGCCAACACCTATCGAAATGGTGCCGACCGCGCCATTCGGTGAGCCCGCACCTGCGGCGCCGGTCTGAACGGTTATATTCCCCGAATTGCCTCCGGTTGACGAAGAACCTCCGCCACTTCCAGAGACGATCGTAATCGATCCGGATGAACCGCCATTACCGCTATGAGTTCCGCCAGTTGCAGCAGCGCTTTTAAGAGTAACCGCTCCACTACTGCCGCCCGTGCCATTAGATGTTGCGCTACCGCTGGATAGAGTTAAGGCTCCGCCAGCCGTAACATTTCCCGTTCCGCCTGTAATAGTTACAGCGCCGCCGGCGGCGCTGCTACTTGAACCTCCGGCTCCACCCGTTAACGTAATTGCTCCTCCCGCACTTGTTCCAACTCCAGTACCGGAAGTCAGGGAAATTGCACCGCCTGCCGCCGCTCCGCTCGTCTCCTGCGCCGCATTACCGGCGGTGATGGACACTGCGCCACCCGCCGCAGCTCCTGCTGTGCTGCTGCCCGCCGTTGCACTCGATGCCGCAATCGTCAGCCCGTTACCCGCAGCCGATGCCGCCGCCTGCGTGGGCGCAGTCGCCGCAATCGCAAATGTCTGATCCGTCGGCCCCGCAAGCTGTGTGATCGCGCCGAGGCCGGTGGCCCAATTATGCTGCCCTCCGAGAGTCAATGTGGCGGTCGGTGCTGTCGTCCCGATCCCGACATACTCACTTGAAGTGATTGTGAGTGCAGTCGAGCCATTGTTCTGCAAACTTAAAGCTCCGGTACCACCGGTATTAATAGTGAGACCATTTGAGGTTCCGGCCACACTTATAGTAGGTGCTGCACTATTGCCGCCGGTGATTGTGAGGTAGGTGTTGGCCCCTGAGGTCTGTAAGAAGCGAACAGCTTCAACACCTTCAGTGGCTATAGATAAGGTGCCCGTCGTTGCTTGGAACAATCCGGTTGATAAATCTGTTGCCACAGCAAGACCGGGCGCTGAGACAGATCCTTTATTAAAGGTGTTGGCCAATTCGGATGCCCCACCGAAGTCTACCCAGGCCGTACCATCATAACCTTCAAATGTATTGAGGGATGTATTGTACCGGATCATACCAGCAACGGGTGATGTCGGCTCAGTTGGTCCTTGCGGCAAGATGATACTATCTGTGCGGGTGGTCATATCGAGAGAGGCTTGCGAATTAATCGTCGATGAGCCAATGGCAACACGAAGACCTGCTAGATCACCAAATATTAAGTTACCGATATCAAGTTCATTGTTCGTAGCACTTGTTGTCGTATCAAGCGCACTTGATGTGCCGATTAGGATATTGTTGGAGCCAGTGGTAAGTGTGGTGCTGGCAACGCCTTGGCCGATAATGGTATTATTGCTACCCGAAGTAATGGTATATCCCGACTCGTCACCTATCGCTGTATCGTAACTTCCCGAAAGATTTAAGCCTAAGCTTTGATGGCCATAGGCTGCATCGTTGCTTCCCGTTGTGTTGGTATGCAATGCACCTTGGCCAAAAGCAGAGTCGGATGTACCCGTTGTGTCAGCGTTCAGCGCGTTGTACCCAAAGGCAGAGTTTCGAGCCGTAGTAGTTGTCGCCAACGCGCCGTATCCAACTGCCGTATTGCTGTTACCGCTTATATTGCTCTTAAGAGCCTCATACCCCACAGCCGTATTAAAATCGCCCGACGTTATGGCGTTCAGCGCCTGGTAACCAACGGCTGTGCTACCTGTACTGCCCGTGCTGATTGCAGCCAGTGCTCCATTGCCGACAGCGAGTGCCGTGCTGTCCACAGCCGGCACCGAAATCCCATTATTACCGCTGATATCGATGGCACCATAGACATCCAGCGTAGCTGCTGGTGTTGCCGTGCCTATGCCGACAGACCCGGCAAAATAGGATTTGGCCGTTGAGCTGTTATAGAACGAGTAGTTATTGACAGTGCCGCCAGAAGCCGTTCCGCCATTACCCGTGATAACCACGCCGTAATTCGATGTGGTACCGCCTGCCGGCGATCCGCTACCGACAGTAAATAAACCAGCATAATTCACAACTGTTCCTCCGGCAGCCGAGGCGGCGGTCGAGCCCTGAATATCGACACCATAGTTGGTAATGGTTCCAGACGTAATGCCATTGCCATTCGATATACTGCTTCCTAAAAATTCGACTAAATTAGTTATAGGGTTTGCGGGGCTTATCTGGGAAGAACCGCCGGCCGTAAAATCGTTGCCATTTGTAATGGTGCTGGAATAGGTTGATTGTTCGTCCACACGTGCAAAATTTGCATTAACGGTGCTTACGGGTGTGGAACTGCTCATAAAAGAAGGAATGTTCAGGATACCGTAAAACGCCGAGAGTGACGCACCAGTTGGCGATACACTTGCCTGGGAGGACAACATATTCTGCTGACCTGTCACACTGGAAGCCAATACCGGTGCAAGAAATACGCCCGTAGCACTCGATGTTGTCCCGCTTACCTGGAAGATCGGACCCGTGATGGTACTGGATGGCTGCACCATCAGAAGCGCTGTCGGCGCCGTTAATCCTATCCCGACAGATCCGGTTGTGGTTATCGTCATCTGAGTGCTGCCTCCTGAGGCAAAACTCAAGGCTCCGGTGCCACCATTGATATTGATGCCGGCCGATGATCCAGCAACACCTATAGTGGGTGCAGCACTATTGCCGCCGGTGATGGTGAGGTAAGTATTGGCGCCAGCTGTTTGTAGGAACCGGACAGCTTCAACACCCTCTGTTGCAACCGATAGAGTTCCTGTCGTCGCTTGGAAGAGACCAGTCGTTAGATCGGTTGCAACAGCAAGACCAGGAGCCGAGACAGATCCCTTATTAAAGGTATTGGCTAACTCAGAGGCGCCACCAAAATCAACCCAGGCCGTTCCGTCATAACCTTCAAATGTATTCAAGGATGTGTTGTACCGGATCATACCAGCAACAGGCGATGAGGGCTCGGTTCCGCTTTGCGGTAAAATGACACTGTCTGTGCGTGAGGACATATCTAAAGAGGCTTGGCTGTTAATCGATGTGGCGCCAATAGCTATTCTCAGCCCCGACATATCGCCAAAGATTAAGCCGCCGATATTGAGTTGGTTGTTGGTAGAACTCGTTGTCGTATCAAGCGCGCTTGAAGTGCCAATGAGTATGTTATTGGAGCCTGACTTAAGAGTTGTGCTTGCGACGCCAGACCCAATAATCACATTACTATCGCCGGTTGTGATCTTGGAGCCCGCCTGATAACCAAGGGCCGTATTGCCGATACCTGTTGTTGTAGCATTCAAGGCCTTGTAGCCGACAGCAATATCAGCACCGGTTGTGACAGATCCCAGTGTCCCTAGGGCGCCATTACCAACAGCAAGACTGGTGGCAGAGGTATCATTCGCCGGTACAGATATCCCGTTATTGCCACTAATATCTATTGCACCATAGACATCCAACGTAGCCGCCGGTGTCGCCGTCCCTATGCCAACACTGCCGTTTTTCAATATCGCCAACGCATCAGCCAGCGCACTTCCACTGCTGCCATTGCCAACTTCAAACAAGGGATCGGTTGAGACCCAACTTCCAGCCGTTCCGCCACCGACATTATAGCGGCCCATCGTCACGGAATCGTAGGCAGCAGCAATGGTGTTGTCAGTCATGGCTGTGCTTTGAGTGCCCGATGCCAATGTATAATTTCCCATGGATGTGCTTGCTTGGCCAGATGCGTTTGTCGCCCCACCGAGTGCCACGGCGGCAAAGTTGGAAGCGTTAGTTCCGGTACCCAAGGATATTGCACTTTGGCCAGAAGATGTAGCACCTTGCCCCATAGCGATACTGGCTGTATTTGATGCTACTACACTATTGCCTAAGGCAACGCTGTCTGCGCCCGAGGCAGTCGTGCTTAATCCTAAAGCCAAACTGTTGCCGCCCGAAGAGACCGAACCGTTTCCACCTGCCAAACCGGCCGAAGCAACATTGTTGATTCCTATAGCCAGACCGCCGGTGCCTGCAGCTGTTGTATTAATTCCAATTGCTAGACTGCCCTCGCCGGATACAATATCCGATGCCATCACCAGTGTAGAGTAGGGGCCGCTCGTAGCTAGCGTTAAGGCCGTCGTTCCTCCTATTTGAAAATTCATGGCACCAGTGCCTGTCGTCGTTAACGTCAAGCCGGCGTTGGCCGATCCAGATGAAGCGATGATGGGTGCATTACCAGAGGTGGCTGGCGTTACGGTTATGTAATCTACGCCACTTGAGATTGTATTAAATCTGATCGCCTGCACGCCTTCGGTCGCAATACTGAGAGTTCCTGTTGTTGCTTGGAAGAGACCGGTTGATGTATCGGTCGTTACCGCCCAGCCTGGCGCACTAACTGTGCCAGCCGCAAAGGTGCTACCGCCACCACCGCCAAGCGCTGTCCAGGCAGGGGTTGATCCTTGATAGGCTTCAACACTGTTCGTTGTTGTATTGTAGCGGACCATGCCCACAACTGGGCTTGTCGGACGAGGACCTACACCTGTGCTGGTGCCAATAGGTAATATGATACTGTTGGTCTGCGATGAGAGATCAAGCGCCGCTTGGGTATTGATGGCTGCCGATCCAATACCGACATTCAGTGTACCGCCGACATTGCCAAGATTATTGGCATAGATCGTATTGCCTATATTAAGTGTGTTGCTAGCACTACTGCTGCTCGCATCGACTAAACTTGTTGTGCCTATAAGTATGTTGTTGGAACCTGTTGCGAGCGTTGTCGAAGCAACATCGTATCCAATGATTACGTTGGCACTGCCGCTAGTTATCAACGAGCCTGCTAGCTCACCCAACCCCAAATTCTGGTTGCCAGTCGTCACATGCGAAAGAGAGTTCACGCCAAGAGCGGTATTATCTGTACCGGTACTTGCACCAAAGGCGCCTTCTAAGGCAAAATATCCAACTGCTGTGTTATTTGAGTTGCCCGTAGAAGCAAACATTAAGAGTGTATTTGTACCCACCGCCGTATTGTTGCTACCTACCACATTATTTAAAAGCGTGCCTCGGCCAAGCGCAGTATTATTGACGCCAGATGTCGTACCCTGTAGGGCCTCATAACCTACCGCTGTGCTAGCACTACCGCTCACTAGTGATTGCATTGCTTGGTTGCCGACCGCTGTGTTTCCCGTCGCGCTTGTTGTTAGACTTGAACTACTCATTGCATTATTGCCAACCGCAGTATTGTAATAGTTCCCGCTTCCTGGTGCATGGGCAAGCGCGTTGACACCTATGGCAATACCACTTGTATCTGTACCCGACGGTATTGCGAGCACTACATTGCCGCCAATGCGATATTGCGTTGATGTATTGATGTCGCCGACTACATCGAGTGGATAGCCGGGATTACTCTTTAGAATGCCGGTGTTGCCGCTCTGAAGAACAACAAAAGCGTCGGACGCTGCTCCAAAATTGCCATTACCGACTTCAAGTAGAGGATCGACCCCGGTCCAAGTGCTAGCCGTGCCACCACCGACATTGAACCGTCCAAAAACCGCGGAAGCATACGCAGTAGCAGTAGTATCATAGCCTGCTGCCAAACTGTAGTAGCCTGTACTAGTCGTAAGTTCTCCGATCGCCAAACTGGCGGCGCCAGAAGCTGTATTATTCGCACCAACTGTTGCACTAGCAGAGCCTGACGCAACATTATTTACTCCTAATGCTACGCTGTAACTACCTGAAGCAGTCGTGCTGTTTCCTAAGGCTACAGCGTACTGACCAGAAGCCGCATCAGAACTCATTGCGATTGTTGGCGTGCCGCCAGTTGTGGCCAACGTTAAAGCCGTTGTCCCACCTATCTGCATATTCATGGTACCTGCGCCTGTTGTCGTTAGCGTCAGACCAGCATTTGCCGATCCAGATGAGGCGACGACAGGTGCATTGCCTGATGTAGCAGGTGTTATCGTTATATAGTCAACACCGCTGGCAACGGTATTGAACTTAATGGCCTGCACGCCCTCAGTTGCAACCGATAGAGTTCCTGTCGTTGCTTGGAATAGGCCAGTGGTAGCATCCGTTTTAACTGAAAGACCGGGAGCAGATACTGTGCCGGCATTAAAGGTATTGGCTAACTCGGAGGCGCCACCAAAATCGACCCAGGCCGTTCCGTCATAACCTTCAAATGTATTTAATGATGTGTTGTACCGGATCATACCAGCGACGGGCGATGAGGGCTCGGTTCCGCTTTGCGGTAAAATGACACTGTCTGTGCGTGAAGACATATCCAAAGAGGCTTGTGAATTAATCGATGTCGCACCGATAGCTATTCTAAGCCCCGACATATCGCCAAAGATCAAGCCGCCGATATTGAGTTGATTGTTGGTAGCACTCGTCGTCGTATCAAGCGCACTTGAAGTCCCAATCAAGATGTTGTTGGAACCTATTGTGAGTGTTGTGCTAGCTACACTTGGTCCGATGATTACGTTGCTGCCGCCCGTCGTGACTACATAACCAGATTTATAGCCCAGTGTTACGTTACTGGCGCCGGTTGTCATGTTGTACAGAGCTGAATTGCCAACAGCCACATTGTAGTTGCCGGTGCTGTTGTTAAAGAGTGCGCTCGAACCAAAAGCACTGTTACTGCTACCGCTCGTATTGTGAAATAACGCAATGCCTCCAAACGCGCTATTTAAGCCGCCTGTATTATTAGTTAGCGCACTGGTGCCAAAAGCATTGTTACCACTGCCCGTGGTAACGGCCTGGAGTGCATTCCAACCAAAGGCGTTATTGGTAGAGCCCGTCGAGTCACTCTCGAGCGCCTGCCAACCCACAGCAACACTTTCTAAGGCACTCGCCGTGGCTGAGTTAAAGGCATTAACACCTACTGCAACACTCGACGTATCGGCGCCGGAGTCAGGAATAGCCAAGACAACATTTCCGCCGATGCGATATTGCGTCGATGTATTGATATCGCCTACCACATCAAGCGGATAACCGGGATTGCTCTTTAAGATACCGGTATCACCGTTCTTGAGCACGATGAAGGCATCAGCTAAGGCACCTGAGCTTGTGCCATTGCCGATTTCAAATAGAGGATCGGTTGAGACCCAACTGCCTGCCGTGCCACCACCTACATTGTAACGACCCATCGCCACGGAATCGTAAGCCGATGCAGTTGTGCTTAGTCCCAGTGCCGCACTAAAGTTGCCCGCGGCAAACGTATAAAATCCCATCGCCGTGCTATAGTTGCCCGAGGCGGCCGTACTTGCTCCCATCGCCGTGCTATATCCGCCTGAAGCGGTTGTGCTTGCTCCCAACGCCGTGCTATAGCTGCCCGAGGCGACCGTTAGGAACCCCATCGCCGTGCTAAAGCTGTTCGAAGCAACCGTTAAGTCTCCCATCGCCGTGCTGGCAGGGCCTGAGGCATTTGTAACTTCTCCGATAGCCGTACTATATAGGCCCGAAGCCGTCGTGCCGTTTCCTAAGGCAACACTGTACTGACCAGAGGCTGTATTGGTTCCCATGGCCATTGTTGGCGTGCCGCCGGTTGTGGCCAACGTTAAAGCTGTTGTCCCACCAATTTGTAAATTCATGGCACCAGTGCCTGTCGTCGTCAGTGTTAGACCGGCGTTTGCCGATCCCGATGAAGCGATGATTGGGGCATTCCCACTTATCGCTGGCGTTACCGTTATGTAGTCAACACCACTTGCTACGGTATTGAACTTAATCGCCTGCACGCCTTCAGTTGATATAGATAATGTTCCTGTCGTTGCCTGAAAGAGGCCGGTTGATAAATCTGTCGCAACAGCAAGCCCTGGGGCTGATACTGTGCCGGCGTTAAAGGTGTTGGCTAATTCAGAGGCGCCACCAAAATCGACCCAGGCCGTACCGTCATAACCTTCAAATGTATTCAAGGATGTGTTGTACCGGAGCATACCAGCAACAGGCGATGAGGGCTCGGTTCCACTTTGCGGTAGAATAATACTATCCGAGCGCGAGGACATATCGAGTGATGCTTGGCTGTTAATCGATGTCGCACCGATAGCTATTCTTAGCCCCGACATATCACCAAAGATCAAACCACCGATGTTTAATTGATTGCTCACAGCACTTGTTGTCGTATCAAGCGCCGAAGACGTCCCGATCAGGATGTTGTTGGAGCCTGTCGTTAATGTCGTGCTTGCAACTTGGGGTCCAATGATGACGTTTGAGGAACCGGTTGTGATCACCGATCCTGCATAAATACCCAGCGCCGTGTTTGAGGATGCCGTGCTTTGTATGTTTGAAAGAGAATAACTACCTATAGCTATATTGTAGTTGCCATAAGGTTTAGGTGAAGAGGTGAACCCCTCTAAAGCATTATAGCCAATAGCTACATTATTTTGGCCGCCTTTCACGTTGGACATAGCTCCGGCACCCAAAGCTGTACTAAAGGAGGATGTTGTCGACGTCGGTAAAGCGCTATAACCAACTATTGTGTTATAGCTACCTGTTCCCAAATTATTTGCTGCGTTATAACCCATCGCTGTATTGCTTGCACCCGTTGTAACCGAGTTAAGCGCATTGTTGCCTACAGCTGTGTTAGTTAGGCCATTTGCAGCTGCTGATGTAAGGGCACCTACACCGAGGGCAATACTGGTCGCATCCACGCCTGAATACGGTAGAGCCAGAACAATATTTCCGCCAATTCGATACTCTGTTGATGTATTGATATCGCCAACGACATCAAGCGGGTAAGAAGGATTACTTTTTAAGATACCGGTGTCGCCGTTCTTAAGCACAATAAAGGCATCGGCTAGAGAACTACCACTGCTGCCGTTGCCGATTTCAAATAATGGATCGGTTGCAATCCAACTTCCCGGCGTTCCGCCACCAACATTATAACGGCCCAACGCAAATGATGTGTTGGCAGCAGCGGTGGTAAACTGCCCCATAGCTGTACTCGCATAACCTGAGGCAGTATTGTAAGAACCTAATGTGACAGAGCTACTTCCTGAAGCCGTTGATGAATTACCCAATGCCGTACTAAAGGCACCGGAGGCGACATTATCTGAGCCTATCGCTATGGCATATTCGTTAGAGGCGGTGCTGGAGTTCCCTAAGACCGCACTAAATTGGGCCGTAGCGCCGCTGTATTGCCCAATGACTGTGGTATTCGTGGCTGAGGCGACCGAGGCTTGTCCAATTGCTACAGCGTAGGGGGCAGAGGCAACGTTAGAAGCGCCTATGGCTACAGTTATTGTACCACCGGTTGTAGCTAATGATAAACCCGTGTTTCCGCTAACATTTAAATTCAAAATCCCTGTGCCCGCCGTAGCTAAAGTCAATCCAGTATTTGTACTGCCTGCAACACCTATCACGGGCGCGTTACCTGATGTAGCCGGTGTGACCGTTATATAGTCAACACCGCTTGCAACGGTATTGAACTGAATGGCTTGAATGCCTTCTGCGGCTACACCTAGCGTGCCGGTTGTCGCTTGGAAGAGACCGGTTGATAAATCGGTTGCGACGGCAAGGCCTGGAGCTGAGACAGACCCCTTATTAAAGGTGTTGGCTAATTCAGAGGCGCCACCAAAATCGACCCAGGCGGTACCGTCATAACCTTCAAATGTATTTAATGATGTGTTGTACCGGATCATACCAGCGACGGGCGATGAGGGCTCGGTTCCGCTTTGCGGTAAAATGACACTGTCTGTGCGTGAAGACATATCCAAAGAGGCTTGTGAATTAATCGATGTCGCACCGATAGCTATTCTAAGCCCCGACATATCGCCAAAGATCAAGCCGCCGATATTGAGTTGATTGTTGGTGTTGTTCGCTGTTGTATCAATTGAACTTGATGTACCAATCAGGATGTTGTTGGAGCCTGTTGTGAGCGTTGTGCTGGCTACGCCTTGCCCTATAATTACGTTCGATGCGCCTGATGTAATTTTTTGACCAGCATCATAACCAAGTGATGTGTTACCCCCACCGGTCGTCACGGCTGTCAAAGCCTGATAACCAATACCTGTGTTTCCTATACCGGTTGTAACAACATTTAAAACGCTCGTACCTAAAGCGGTATTGGCAAGACCCGTTGTCGTTTCACCAAGAAGAGCGCCATTGCCCAGGGCTATACTTGTTGTGTCATTGCCGGCATTAGGTATTGCAAAAACGGTATTGCCGTTCATTTGCAAAACGCTCGATACGGCTGCGATATTAAGATTACCGTTTGTGATGTTGACTTTACCTGAACCTTTTGGTGTCAGAGCAATATTGATATTGGCGCTCGATGTGCCAGCCGCGCCCAGAGCTGGATCTGTTCCGCTTTTACCCGGGGTTACGGTTAGATAATCCGTGCCACTGCCGAGTGTTTCAAATTGAATGGCCTGCACACCTTCAGCGGCCACACTGAGGTTGCCCGTTGATACTTGGAATAGGCCTGTTGCTGTATCGGTTGCGACCGCAAGACCTGGAGCCGCAACGCTGCCGGCATTAAATGTACTGGCTAAAACTCCCCCAGAGCCACCAAGCGACGTCCAAGCAGGAGATGCCCCTTCGTAAGCTTCAACTGCATTTGTTGTTGTGTCGTACCGCAGCATACCAACGACAGGTGTGCCAGGTCGCTGCGTAGTATTATTGCCTGATGGCAATATGATGCTACTCGTCTGCGAGCTCATATCCAAAACCGATCCTGCCGTTACTGTTGTTGCTCCAATTGCTGTGTTACTAGCGAGTTCAATAATGCCTGCGGTACCAGATCCGGTTGCTGCCCCTGCTGTGAGCACAACATTTCCACCGTTACCGGTAGCACCCGCACCCGCTGACGCTGTAATGTTCACGCCACCACCAGGTCCAGCCGTTGCTCCGCCACCCTGTATTGTCACACCGCCGCCACCGCCAAATGAAGCTCCAGCGTTGCCGGCTGTAATTGTTATGGGACCACCACTACCAGTTGTCCCGCTAGAACCTGCCGTTATACTGACGGCAGCACCCGTAGCAGAAGTGGCTGAATTACCGGCTTGAAGTGTGAGACTGCCGCCAGCACCGGCTGTAACAGAATTGGTGCCTTCGATTGTTACAGAACCACCGGGGCCGGATGTTGGCGTACCGCCTTCCACTGTTACGGCACCTCCAGCACCGGCTGTCGTACCACCCGAGCCGCCTGAAATCGTGACTGTACCGCCAGCTGATGTTGTGCCGCCGGTACCAGCCGTCATTTGAATAACACCAGCCGTGCCTGAGGTAACTGAGTTGCCGGCATTAAGTGTAAGATTGCCGCCGTTACTTGTTCCACCTGAGCCGTTTCTTCCTTCTACTGTCACAGCGCCACCATTGCCCGCCGTCGCTGCGCCACCTTCCAAAGTCACAGCGCCGCCATTGCCACTGGTTGAGCCACCGCTGCCGCCTGAAATTGTGATTGTGCCGCCGGCTGATGTCGTGCCGCCGCCGCCAGCCGTCATAGTGATCACGCCGGCCGTGCCCGTGCCAGGCGTAGCGCCGGCAGCTAAACTAAGATTACCACCGCTGCTCGTCGTACCCGTGCCCACGGTACCTTGCACTGTCACAGCACCGCCATTGCCCGATGTCGCCGCGTTGCCGCCCTCCAAAAGCAGAAGACCACCATTGCCACTGGTCGTACCGCCGGGCCCACCTTGAATTGTAACAGTGCCGCCAGTTGATAACGTGCCGCCGAGACCTCCCGTCATATTGATGGCACCTGCTGTACCAGAGGTCGTTGCCGCGCCAGCAGAAAGTGTAAGAGTGCCGCCGGCCATCGCCGTGCCAACACCATTGGCGCCTTCTACTGTTACAGCCCCGCCGGCACCAGACGTCGCTGTGCCACCTTCTAGGGTTACAGCACCACCAGCGCCGCTGGTCGTACCGCCAGCACCACCTGAAATTGTGATTGTGCCACCAGTAGCTGTTGTGCCGCCGGTACCAGCCGTCATTTGAATGACACCAGCTGTGCCAGATGTAGTTGAGTTTCCGGCCTCAAGTGTAAGACTACCACCAGCCATCGCCGCGCCAACACCATTGGCGCCTTCCACTGTTACAGTACCGCCATTACCTGATGTTGGTACGCCACCTTCCACTGTCACAGATCCGCCATTACCGCTTGTCGTACCGCCAGCACCACCTGAAATTGTTACGGTACCGCCAAGTGCTGTTGTGCCGCCGGTGCCCGCTGTCATGATGATCGGGCCGGCCGTACCCGAAGTCGTTGAATTGCCGCCATTGAGATTAAGGGTGCCGCCTTTCATGGCCGTGCCGACACCATTGGCGCCTTCCACTGTCACAGATCCGCCATTACCTGATGTCGCTGTGCCACCCTCTACTGTTACGGCCCCGCCAACGCCACTGGTCGTGCCACCAGCACCACCTGCAATTGTTATTGTACCTCCCGTTCCTGTCGTACCACCGACGCCAGCCGTCAAATTGATGGCACCGGCTGTACCTGAGGTCGATGAATTTCCAGCTGTTAACGTAATAGTACCGCCTTGGTTTGTGGAGGAAACACCATTGGCTCCTGTAATGGTTACACCACCGCCATTACCAGCTGTGGTTACTGTTCCGCCGGCTAATGTTAGTAAACCACCATTTCCACCTGTCGCGCTAGCAGCGCCCCCCTTAATCGTTGTCGCTCCACCACCAAAACCGCCGCCACCGGTCCCTCCTTCAAATATAGCGGCGCCACCCGTGCCGTTTGTTGAACCCCCCGTACCAGCTGAAATTGTTACCGTGCCGCCACTTGATGTTGTGCCGCCGGTACCAGCCGTCATACTAATGACGCCAGCAGTTCCCGAAGTCGTTGAATTACCGGCATTGAGCGTGAGATTGCCACCGGCCATCGCCACACCGACACCATTGGCTCCTTCGATTGTTACAGCACCGCCGGCACCAGATACCGATGTGCCACCCTCTATTGTTACGGCGCCGCCAGCACCCGATACAGCCGGGCCACCTTCTAGTGTTACGAGAGCGCCATTACCACTTGTTGTACCACCACCACCACCTTCTACTGTTACGGCACCGCCCACTGCCGTCGTACCGCCAACACCGCCCTGAATACTAACGCTACCGGCCGCGCCAGATGTCGTTGAGTTACCACCCATGACCAGTACGGCGCCGCCATTCTGTGCTGTGCCGGCAGCATTGCCTCCCACCATTTGAGCACTACCACCAGCGCCGCTCGTGATTGCATTCCCAGCTTGTAATAATACCGCCCCACCGTTACCACTGGTCCCACCGCCATTGCCGCCTGTAAGACTAAGTGCGCCACCCGTTGCTGTTGCACCGCCGTTGCCAGCGTTCACTAATAGCCCCACAGAAGTTCCACCAACGCCTATAGTGGCATTTCCACTGTTGCCGCCCGTCAGTGTTATATAAGTATTAGCACTTGACGTATTGGTAACTTGAACCTGTGTATTGCCACCGGTCTCCAGATTTAAAGCCCCGGTGCCTCCGGTATTGATATTGAGGCCTGAGGATGATCCGGCCACACTTATAGTAGGTGCAGCACTA
>Ga0206811_1012_pt1 | contig 61373 bp, 55 predicted proteins | sample Alteio_BWOrgCont_53_FD_152886 | JGI IMG/M metagenome (GOLD analysis project Ga0206811, IMG submission 152886) | Enriched cells from forest soil in Barre Woods Harvard Forest LTER site, Petersham, Massachusetts, United States -... | ecosystem: Environmental > Terrestrial > Soil > Temperate forest >... | reverse complement strand
CGCGCACCATCGCCGGCACGGCGCTGTAATTCATTGAGAATTTCGCGGACGCGTTGAACTTCCATTTGATCGGGAACCTTCACACCCTCATCGTCGGGCGCAAGGCCTGTTGTACGTCCCAAGGGGTCATACTTCATCCCCATCGCGCCGGCTCCAGGAAGCATCATCATTTCGGCCTGCAAACTATCGGCCATTTCCTGCATGCCCTTCTGTAGGGCTTGCAAAGCTTCATTCTGATGTTGAGCCGCGCGGCGAGCCGTGTTTTGTCCTAGGGCTTCCTCGGCGGCCTGCATTGATTGCGCACCTTGCTGTAAGTTCTCTGCCGGCTTTACGGATTGCCCTTTTCCCATGAGCTCTTGCAACTGCTGAAGTAGAGCTGCTTGTTGTCCCAAAATTTTATGATTCTCCTGAACGTCATTATCGTTTTGAGCGTTTCGAAAGGTTTGATCTAATAGTTCCTGCTGTTTTTGTGTGATATCGCGTAATGTCTCCAACTTCTGCAAATCCATTTTTTGTTCCGCCGACAATTGCGGTGGTGCCGAGCTCATATTTTCAAGAAGTTGTTGTAATTTCGATAATTCTTGGCGAGCTTCATCGCGTGATCCGGTGGCGGAGAGTGTGCGGAGCTGCTCCAGCATACGGCCCAGATCTTGCGGCGTAATCATATTCATCTGTTTACCTAACACCTGTTGCAATTCACTGGATTGGGCTGGTTGTTGGGCCAATTGTGTTGCCAGTTGTTGCAGATATTGGGCAAGGGCTTGGTGTAGCCGATCAATAAGTCGCTCAATCTCCTCTTGGCTTGCGTTGCGATCTAACGCATCTGCCAAATCCTTCTGTGCTTGCCGCAAGTTATCCTGTGCGACACCTACAGTACCATCTTCAATCCTGACCGCTGACTGCCATAAAATATTACTGACTGGTTCTGCAATTTCTGGTGTGCGGTTGAGCACAAGACGCACGGCGCCTGAGCGCAAAGCCAACAACACAGCCGGATCACCCCGGTAGTCGCTTGGTTGTCGCGCGATGCTAGCCATGGTATTGGCAATTTCGTTGTGCAGATTGTCGTCGCTTGGATTTTGCAGAAGCTTTCGGCGTTCATCGATTAAAGCACGCGCAATGGGGTTCATAAAGGTACGTTCCGGCAATATAAAATCCGCACTAGCGCTCTCAGCTACATGTCCAACTGCATCGGTGGCGAACAGCTGTATTGCAACCGGTAGCCCTGCCCATGGGTGTGGCGTTAGATCCAGAAAACTTTCGCGCTTTATGTCTTTGCTGTTGGGCGTTGCGAGTACGATCGTAACTGGATTATTGTCCGCACCGGGCAACGATTGTTTCGGCGTTATTTTAACGCTGACGGTTGTAACGCCATAATCATCGCTTGCGGTATAGACTATTCGCGTGGTTTTGCGTTCAGTTGCCGAGGGCGGTTCTGTAAAAGCGATCTGTGGTGGCTGGTCTGGCACTACGCGCACGTGCCAACTGCCCAAATTTTGCCAACCACGGTGAATAGCAATCGTTTCGCCAGATGTTATCACACTACTGATTTCAAAATCGTCTTTATCGCTAGCCTTAAATAACATTTTCTCATTATTCACAGTAAGTTCTGGCGTATCGCCGTCGTGTCCGGCCAAGTGTGCCGTGATGAAGCTGCCTGCCGGCACATCGACAACGTCGCCATCGTGGCGAGCACCAGCCGGAGTTGCTATCATGATGGGTGGTAGCCCTGTATATTCGGGTGGCGTTATCCATGCATCCAAAGTTGGGCTGAAAACTGACAATTGTTTACCAAGAGCAGGATTAATCGCCGCAATTAAACGCCCGCCCCAAACGCCCCAACTGCAAAAACCTCCAAGACACAACAACAGTATGAGTGCATAGCGAATGGCGTATGGATCTCGATCTGTAAAGCTAAGCGCCCAACCAGGCCATCTACGTTTCTGCAACTGCTCTTTTGCACGTTCGGTATGGGTGCGCCATAATTGCAATTGTTCATCGTCACTGCCTATGGGACGATCCTCAAGCACATCAAGCGGGCGATGTCTTAAACCACTGGCCGTTTCCAGGCGCCGTTTGGCTTCACCTGGCGTCGCCGCACGGTAGACTACGCGCGCTTTACCCAGGGCATCGAAAAAGAACACAACGAATACAATCAGTGCGGCGAGGTGCGCCCATGGGTAAAGTGATGTGAATGCACCAAGCCAGGCCAGGGCCACAAAAAATCCGGCTAACATCAACGGGAGGGCAAAAGCCTGAACGGTCTTTTCAAGTCGGACAATTAGTTTTGCGAGGATGAGCTGAGGGCCGCCGAAAAGTTCGGCTTGATGGGAGACACGGGCGCGAGCCTTGCGCGACATCGGTTCACTTTCCTGTTCGACGGACATGGGCAAAGTCTATCCCCATAGGCCGCTATTAGGTCATCATTATGCCGATAAAGCATAAAAAAAATATTAGTATTTACAAATAGATATATGCTGCGAGTGCGAAGCCCAAACCCACTGCGTGGCCAGCGCCACTTGGCGGCGTTTTAGGCAGAAAAACTGGATTTTAAGGCCGGGTAGGCGCCCAAGGGCGCCTATGGGTTATGATCGACGAAAGACCCATAATCCGATAAATGGCCGCACGACCGATAAAAAATTACCGCCTATTTTGGGCAAGCGTATTCTTTCGAAACAAAATTTGCTTTAAATGCTACCTCTTATTGCCTTCACCCCCAACCCCTTAGCCTTATGCTTCTTTCAGCCCCCCTCAGCCAAGTCATCCGCAATCAAGCCAACAAGCCCGGTATGCGCAGTTTTTATATTTATGACACCACTGTCATGCGAACAAAAATCAGGCGCTTGAAGGCCCTTATGCCAAAAAATGTTGAGATCTTTTATGCAATGAAGGCTAATCCACATATAGCTTTTCTTAATGCCGCGCGTGAGGAGAATGTTCAGGGAATTGAAATCGCTAGTCTTGGTGAGGCCAATAAAGCCCTAGAGGCCGGGTTTACGCCTGAGCGCCTTATTTATACCGGCCCGGGCAAATCTCCAGAAGAACTGCACTGGAGTTTAACCAAGGGTGTGCGAACAATCCATATAGAGTCACTGACAGAAGCTTATCGCCTCAATACATTTTGTCAGGAACAAAAAGCACATCAAGACATACTTATTCGGGTAAACCCAAATTTTCATATCCATGGTGCACAGGCAAATTTCTCCGGCGATTCTAACAAATTAGGCATCGATGAAACCAAGCTTTATGAATTTCTGCCTCGCATCTTGGCCCTCGATCATCTCAATTTTCGCGGCTTACACGTTTATGCAGCGTCTGGCGTTCTAAAAGTGGATGATTTGCTAAAAAATTGTGAGCTTGTCTTTGCCATGGCACGCACTATTGAACAAAAGTCCAATAAATTGCGGTGTGATATTATAGACTTCGGTGGCGGATTCGGTATCGATTATCTTGAGAGCGGTAATGACTTCTCTCCCGACGCCTACGCGACAGGGCTACAAGAACTAATTCGTAAATTTAATTTCGGTGACCGGCAATTTGTACTTGAATTAGGACGCTACCTAACTGCGGACTCAGGTTGGTACTGTACCGAGATACTTGATATCAAAGACAGCCTTGGCAAAAAACAAGTCATTTGCGCCGGTGGCTCTAACCATTTCCGTCGACCTGTGGCCCTCAACATCAATCATCCTATAGCGATAGTCGCCATGAACCGGCCAAAAGTATTTGATGGCCAAGAGAGGGTGTTTAATGAAAAAGTATTTTTCGGCGGTCCACTATGTAATACCGCTGACAAATTGGCTCCCAAAGATGTTTATGTGGAAAGTGCCGAGATCGGCGATGTAGCCATCTTGGGTTTAGCCGGAGCTTATGGCCTTACCATGTCGCATATCGAATTTTTAAGCCACGCCCGACCGCCAGAAATTATCATCTCTTAAAGACTAGGGGTTTAATACCGCATTATTGCTGATCAGGGCTGCTGTCGTCTTCTGGCTTGGGGTCAGTCGAAGGATCGGGATACTTGCGCGGAAAATCATCATGGATGACACCTACTGGCGGGTCAACATGGCTTGGTTTTTTCCCACAAGCTGCCAAGATTGGAATGAAGACGACCAGAACAAGCAAAAAAACGATTTTTTGCCCAGCTTTTTTGCGGATTTGTGCAACTGTCCAATGATCTGACATATAAACCCAACGTAAAACACTAGGCGCTCATATAAAATGTTTTCCCGCTCCTTCGCAATCATTCTCTTGTCCACGGCCGTGATCCTGGTTTGGCTTACCTTTCCGGTCTTTGTGGCCGCCAGCGAGTTTCGGGAACGTTTTGCTACCGTCGACCCGCCAGGGCCTTTGCCGCCGATCCATTTCCAAGACGCTGAAGGCCGCGACCTCAAGCTCGAAGATTTTCGAGGGCACTATGTTCTGCTCAACCTGTGGGCGACCTGGTGTGGCCCGTGTATCAAGGAGCTGCCATCTCTCGACGAGCTCTCTAAAGCATTCAGCTTCAATAACGGTGCGCATGACATTAAGGGGCCGCACCCCGATTTGACCGTGGTTGCCCTGGCGGAGGATCGCGATGGGCTGATAGCAATTCAATCCTTCTACCAGCGACATAATATTTCTCACTTACCTGTCTACCTGGATGATACAGGACGGATGCCGTTTCTGTTACATACCCGTGCTCTACCAACGACAATTCTAATAAATCCTCAAGGCAAGGAAATCGGACGAATTATGGGCGATGCCGATTGGTCAACCCCAAGTGTCGTCGCTTTTCTTCTGTCTAAGATGTCCGACTAGCTTGAAGGTTGCGTTGATGCATTAGGTGTACCTGACGTTGTGCTGCTTGCTGACGGTATCGACGATGCCGAAAATACGGCAGCGACATTTGCATCACTAGCCGACAAATAGGGTCCAAGATTGAGATCATTTCCACCAGCAGCGGTAGCCGTATAGACGCCCGTCACTTGTGCGATGAGATCGATGTTCGTTGGTGTTATGGCAGCACCAGTTGGATCTGTAGCCGACACAGCTAGTGTATATGCACCATCTGGTAACTGATTGCCGCTCGCGTCTTGCCCATTCCAAGACACGTTGTTAACGCCAGAAGCCGTTGGGCCACTAAGCGTTGCCACGGTGGCACCTGACGAATTCGATACCGTCATTGTCACATTCTGTGCCGCACTCGGCAAAGTGTAAGACAAATTGGCGACACCATTTTGTATCAAAACCTGATTGTTAGCCGGCACTTCGACATATTGGCCGACATAATTTAACAATGACTTGACACCGGATGCATCAGAACTGACCAATTGTTGTAAATAATTGTTGGTGTTGAGCTGTTGCTCGACCCCAGAGAACTCGACCAGCTCTTGAGTAAACTGATTGGTGTCAGTGGCCGAAAGCGGGTCCTGATTTTGCAGCTGCGCGGTTAGAATCTGCAAGAATGTTGAGTAGTCAGAAGACACCGCCGCAGCGCTCGTAGCCGATGCGGTAGACGATGAGCCTGAGTTCGAATAGGCGGAGGCCGCAATTTGTTGTTGCGTAGCGCTTAACGCCGCCTGGTTTTGCGCAATATAGGATGTGAGAAGACTGGTAGAATTGCTAGCGGCGGCAGCTGATGCGGTCATGGTGTTTCTCCTTAAATTCTTATATTGACGCGTCCCGGCGTCAGATAATAGGTCTCGGTTGCAAAGGACGCAGGTAAGTCTGGGTTGTTTACGTCGGGTGTATTGGTAGTCAGATTGCTGTTCGAACGATTGGTAGTTTCCTGATTAAATGAGCTGCTCGCCTGCTGGCCATCGCCACGCAGACTAAATTGCAAACTGCCAGAATCAGCGCTGAAACCCGCATCCTGCAGGCCGCGCTCTAGGCTTCTCACATCCTTGAGAAGTAAATCCAACGTAGCTGGATTGTCAGCCACAACAGTTCCTTGAACTTTTCCATCTGTCGAGAAATTTAATTTAATATCAATACGCCCCATCTCTGCCGGTCGCAGTTGAATGGTCATCTGGTCGACACCGTCTTTTGCGCTACGGTTCAATTGTAAGGCAACTTGGTCAACGGCACTGGGCAAACCAACGGTGCCGCCCGCAGTAGCGCGCGCGGCAGAGAGTTGGCTAGCAAAACTATAAGAACCTACAGGCGTTGTATTTTCTGCCGCAACCGTTTCCGATAGCGCGCCGACATTGAGTCCAGCGGCACTGCCGGCGGTATTATTGTTGCCGGCGTTATTTGAATTCAAATCAAGTTGAGCGCCGCTATTACTACCATTGGTTAAAGCTACAGCGACGTTTGTCGGATTAACAAAATTGATCGCGTTGACAGTCGGTGTAGAAAAATGCGCGCTATCGAAGAAAGATAAAAACGATGTATCAACTGTACTGCTTTCTGATGCTTGTGGATCTATTGGGGTTGTAGCGCCCTGACTTTTAGCGCTCGCTATTAAATCGGAAAGGTTTGACTTTGTCTGTGCGGCCTGTTCTAGAAAATTGAGGGCAGCAGAGGTTGCTTCAAAACTTGCTGTTGTTCCATTTTCAACTGCCGGTGAGGCTGCTGCCGACATTGAAGACGGCGTCGTAACCGCTATGTCTTTGGCCCCCCCTTTGATCTTGACTTCATTGGTTAAGCCTGCCGCGGAATTTACCGCAGCTAAAACTGCGCCACTCGCTGCCGCACTACTTGTACCGTCATTTGCAGTGGCGGAAGTCCCATCTGGCAAACCAAAAGCACCAGACTTTTTATCGATGACATGTTGCATCAAACCCAAGGCCGCTTGTGCGGCCTGTAAGAGCGCATCATTTGATGTAGATTGATCGGCACTGTCCTGCATTGCTTTGCTGGTTTGGCTATTATCTGTTTGCCCATCATCGGCATCGCTTGTGGTGGTTGCCGTTTTAGTTGTGGTTTTTGTCTGTTTGCCGTCTGTTTGCGTCTCGGCACTTTGACTGCCGCTTGTTGCCTGGGACGCAGCCGTAGCTTGATTGGCGCTCGCATCCGAAGGTGAGGTCTGGTCACCATTGGGGGTGGCTTTGTTGTTATTAGACGTTTGAGATGAAGTGCCTGATGCGCTTGTGTCGTCTGTCGACTGATTGCTACTAGATGATTGCCCCTGATCCACGGGTGGCGGCGGTATAGATTGCGATGTGGCGCCTAACTGTCCGGAGCCGATCTGACTTAGGTTTCCATCAGTGTTGGTCTGGTTCTGCGCGTTATTGTTATTACTATTATTTTCAGAGCTATTTTCTAATGCGGTTTGGGCTGTTTGCGCTTGCGAGAGCATATCAGAAAATATATTTAGCGGTGTGCTACCCGGACCAAATGATGCGCCTACGGAAAAAAGTAGGTTTTGCGCGTACTTTAATCCGCTGGACTGTATATCGGGTGGATTAACTTGAGCCATAATGCCTCACTAAACCTTTCGACTGACGGATACCGGTGCACAAGTGGGGCTATAATTTCCAAGCGCAAGACGAGATGTACGTGGATTGGTATAGCCCTGTTTAGGCATGACCTCTTCTTTGATAATGGCGACAATGTTGTGGATTAGTCGTTGCGATGCCATGACGGCGCCTCTTAATACAAGAGCGTTATGCATGGTTGCAGCAGCCAGTCTTTCGCCGGCCACCTTAAGCGCCTTGCGTACATCTTCGGGGAGCTGCTTTAACAAGTCTGGCTGAGCAATAATCGCCTTTATGTTGGTTTGGTAGTCGAGCGTCAATTTTTGTTTACGTCGGTTGAGCTCTTGGTAGGACTCGAGTTTCCGTAGGCTGACCATTTCATCTTCAACCTTCATCAGACTCTCCAATTCACCCATCATGGCAATCGTCCCTGCGATAACCGGTGGTATGAGGGAAGGCGAAGGTCTCATTTGCTTCATGACTTAGCCCCCTTAATCGCCGTGCCGTGACCTTTGGCATTCGCCTGCGCGCGTATTAATTCATTCTTGACTGACGCCGCTAAACCAAGACCATCACTCTTGGACATGGCCTTACCGTATTCTTGTATGAGAAACGTGCGCATGGTTTCTTCACCGTGACCACCACCAAATTCCTGATCCACATCGATACCTTCGAACATTGGTTGCAACATCTGGGTCATAAACATGCTTTCAAAATCCTGGGCTGTCTTATCGAGGGCCGCGGTATTTATACTCTGTGCCGCCATCTGAGCCGCCGTAGATACTTGCGGTACACCGGCCTTAAGTATGGCTGTTTCGCTAATATTTTGTAGGGTGCTGTCCATCACATAATCTCCAAATCAGCCTGCAAGGCGCCGGCTGTCTTAATCGATTGCAAAATGGAGATCATATCGCGCGGTCCAATACCGAGTGCGTTCAGGCTCTGCACCAATTCCTGCAAACTCACGCCAGACTGCAGTGTAGCTAGTTTTTTATCTTTACCTTCGTCGATACTGATGTCCGTACGCGGCACAACGACTGTCTTACCGCCCTGCGACAAAGGCCCTGGCTGTGAAACCTGGGGTGTCTCACTAATTTTTATAGTGAGATTGCCCTGTGCAATAGCAACTGTGTTGATGCGTACATTCTCACCCATCACGATAATGCCCGATTGTTCATCGATCACCACACGCGCAACTTGGTCGGGCACAACAGTCAATTGCTCAACTTCGGTCATAAGACCAACGATATCGTTGCGCCGATCATCCGGCACGAGCATGCGCACCGTAGCGAGATCCACGGCTTCGGCTGCTTGCATTTTTAGATCTTTGTTAATGGCCTCGGCCACACGTCGTGCCGTGGTGAAATCAGGATTTCGCAAAGAGAGCCGTAAAGAAGCCAGATCGGCTAGGCGAAAATTGATTTCGCGTTCGACAATCGCACCATCTGCAATGCGCCCCGACGTTGGAACACCTTTAGTAACAGACGAGCCACTCTGTCCCTGGGCACTAAAGCCTGTCGAGATAGATCCTTGGCCTACCGCATAGACCTCCCCATCGGCACCAAGCAGCGGTGTGACAAGCAGCGTACCACCCAAAAGACTTTTAGCGTCGCCCATCGTCGACACAGTGACATCGACGCGAGAGCCCTGTGCGGCGAAGGCCGGCAGTGTCGCTGTGACCATCACGGCGGCGATGTTCTTGGTCTTCATTGAACTGAAGTCACCGGCCTCTTGCACACCAAGACGTTCCAGCATGCCGATCAGGCTTCTTTCAGTGAAAGGTGAATTCGTTAAAGTGTCGCCGGTACCGTTCAAACCAACGACAAGGCCGTACCCAACCAACATATTGTCGCGTACGCCTTCGAAATTCACGACGTCTTTCAGTCGTGACGTAGCGTGCCCCTGATAAGGATAGAAGATTAGGAGAATCATGCCCAAGGCCGCGAGGCAGGAATACAGACGGGCGCGGCACCACTTCACCGTCTGCAGGCGGGGGGGAGAGATACTCAATGGTAAAAAGGCAGGCATGACAACTCCTAATCCTCTGCTACCCCTTTATGCGAAGCCCGTGCCAAAACGGCTGTGCTCTTGCTCAAATGGGGAATTAGTGTTGTTAATGATCTCCAAAACCGGGGTTTTTCTAGTTCTAACCATTGTATTTGCTAGATTTTTTCATGTGCGCTTCGATCAGGTTTGCAGCTAGAATGGGCAAGCTGTACCCTGTCTAGAGAAGGGTTGAAGGCAGAAATTGCCGAGTAAAAGAAAGGCTTTAAGTAATCACTTGTCAGTGAAGAGCGGGTAATCTGTTTTCTTATCTTTCTGACAATTTTGGATTGAAACCGACAGTTGAGGACAACGCGTGATTAGTAAAATCGAAGGAACTGGACCAGTTCGCGCGCCACAGCAGGTGCGGCGACCAACCAAAACCAGCAGCACCTCCGGGACCAGCTTTGCTAAGCATCTTGATGAGACATCTGAGCTGGGTTCTACGTCTGCGACGGCCGCGACGTCTTCTGTCTCTGGCGTCATTGGTGTTCAAGAAGTAGACGATGCCTTGGCACAAGCCTCAAAGGGCCTAATACGGGGCGAAGATATTCTTGACCGGCTTGAAGAGCTTCGACTTGAGCTACTTGCCGGTACATTAAGCCGTGAAAAGCTTCTCCAATTGTCACGCATCGTCAATGCACGGCGAGGACAGATTACCGACCCTCGCTTAAGCGGAATTCTTGACGAAATCGATCTGCGCGCCCAAGTCGAAATCGCCAAGTACGATACGCGCGATGATTGAGACTAAGGCACAGGCCTTAGTACTTGTGGATGGGGGCGCATTGTAAGGGCCACATTTTCCCCACAAATAAGCCAATAACTAACCCCTAGCCCCTGGCCCCTAACCCCTGATATCTTCGGCCTCCAACAAATCAAAAGGGAGTCTCTATGGCCACGGTGACCGTACCGGCAAATTACAAGCCATCCGAAAAAGAACCGTATATGAATCCGGTCATGCTTGAATATTTCCGGCAAAAATTGCTGCATTGGAAAACAGATATACTTAAAGAGGCAGATGTCACTTTGCATGAACTGCAGGATGAGGGCGGTATGCAAGAGCCAGACATTGCCGATCGCGCTTCTGCCGAAACCGAAGTTGCGCTGGAACTCCGCGCGCGCGACCGGCAGCGCAAGCTGATCAGCAAGATTGACGAGGCTTTAGAACGCATTGAACAAGGTGAGTATGGTTATTGTGAGGAAACAGGCGACCCGATTGGCATCAAAAGGCTTGAGGCACGTCCCGTTGCCACGCTGACGGTCGATGCCCAAGAGCGTCACGAGCGTCTTGAGCGGACACAGCGTGATGAGCGCGAGTGATCCATGCCCCCTAAAGTAGGGTTGATAAATTTCGACATGCCCGAAAATGACAACGGGTGTTATCGGTAGATCTTGTAGAGGATACCCCCATGCTAAAAATAACCTTTTTTCTATTTTCGAGCCTGCTGCTATTTTCTTCTTTGGCTTTTGCTCAAGAAGCTTCTGCCCCTGCCATGATGGGTGTTAAGGAAGTCATTGTGCAGTACGCACATATTGGCAATCCTAAGACTGCCGATGACTGTGGGCTCTCGCGGGAAGAACTGGCCGGAATACTAAATAAAACCCTTGCGGACTATGGCGTGCCGGCGATCGGCGTAACCGATGCTAAGCCGCCTACCCTAGGCGTTGCCCGCATTGATCTTTTGCCAGATATTTTCACGCTTAGCTCCCAAGGACTTGATTGTGTATCTTGGATCGCACTCACCGCCCAAAGTCAAAACACCGTGCGCATTTTACCGGTAGATGCTCTTCGCAATGTAACCGTCACCTATTGGCATGACGGCATTATGGTCGCTACCAACCCAACAGCCCATGAACACGCCGTCGGTGAGGCAGTCGAGAAACTAGCAAAACAGTTTGCCCGCCAATATGTCCTCGATCAGCCGCCGACGATACATGGTTACGACAACTCGAACGTCAAAAATTAAAAACCAAAGATCATAGGACCAGGGTTCAAAATAACCCCGCTTCTCCTAGAACGGCATCAAGATATCAAAGATCTGCTCGCCGTAACGCGGTTGCTGGATGTCCTCGATCTGACCATGACCGCCATAACGTATGCGGGCTTCGGCAATCTGGTCGTAGGTGATGGTATTATCTGAAGCTATATCTTCAGGGCGGATCACGCCACTGATTTCTAGATCACGTAGGTCGAAATTCACCGATACTTGTTGCCGTCCGTGCAGCACAAGATTCCCATTTGGCAACACCTGACTTATTGTCACAGCTACGCGCAAGTTGATTTGTTCGGAACGATTAACAGAGCCGTTACCTACCTGTGTAGAGTTGGTCGAGATATTGGCCAAGCTGGTGGGATCGACAGCCTTTGGAAACCAATTTTGTAAGAGCGATTCGAAGCCAAAGAAATTTGTCAAACTGTCGTCTTCTGTGTTCGTCCGAGCCCGTTGCGTTTCATTTTGCAACTGCGCTTGATCATTGATGGTAACGACAACGGTCAGAATATCACCAACGCGACTGGCGCGTTGATCGCGAAAGAACGCGCGCGCGCCTGTATGCCACAACGAGTTGGGTTGCTGCTCACCCAGCCCCGGCGGTGGCATGGGCATACTGACGGGAATATAGCCTGGCGCTTTGGTTGGATTTTGAATGTTGTCTAATTTAGGATCTGCACCGATATCCGTCATGCGATCGAAGGCGTTGCAGGCCGCCAAAGCAACTAGCGCTGTCGTAAGAAGTAGCGCATGTCGGAATATATATCTACGCGCCGGCTTCATTTATCTCTCCACACATCAGTTTCCGTGACGCGCAAATAAAAGCTGACAATGAACAGCTCATTCGACCACCTTGTCGACAGAGGCTAGCTGCTGTGTTGTATGAATGACGACAACGCCAGGTGCCTCTGCTTTACCCTCAACCATTCGGTTACTTTGTGTATTCAAGACCCTCACGGTATCGCCCTCTACACCATCTTGCAGCGCCTTGCCCTGTGACGTGATCAGCATAAACGGCGTTTCAATCTTGAGCGTTACCAGTGTGCCGCGCGTAACAAAACGTGGTGGCATGATGTCGCGCGAATGAATTGGCTGATCATCCAATGAATCGCGGCGTAATTCGCGGCCGATCAATTCACTCGGATCCATGATCGTGTCGGCCGTGACTCTCTCTTCGGGAACGGTCAGCCAATCGATATCATGAGCACCTATCACCGTACCGCCTTCAAGACGCTTTGAGAGAACGGGGACATTACGTTTAACCATCACCTTACCCAGCACGGGCAAACTGTAAGAGCCCCCCGTAGATTGGGTAACAAGATCTGCATGGAACCGTTTAACCACCGAGTCATATTGAAAATTATTGAGAGTGAATTCCCCCGACTGATCGGCGGGCAAATCAACCTCTAACGCCCGATTATCAAATGACACCTCAATGTCACCTTTACTTATTTGCTCCTTAAGCTTTTCGATGACCGCCGCACGGATGGCATCGGAAGTAATGATTGTACTGGCTTCAACGATGGTTGCGTGATCAGAAGAACTCTGCGGCTGCCAATCCAGGCGATACATCTGGACAAGCCGATTGAGAACTGTGATGTCGTAAACCACGCGTTTACCAGGCAGCGGTGCCTGGGCAATTTCGCGATCGATAAGATCGGGTACGCCTACAAATACATCGCTCAACCTGACCGTCGGTCGCGTAAGCTCTACTTCGCCGCGTAAAGTAACGATGCTGTTTGCGTGCGCACCACATATCACAGCCATATTCGCTACCAGCACAAAGGTAAGAATAGTCAAGATGCGTGTGGCACTTTTCATATTACGACTTTAGCTGACTGGCCGTCTGTAACATTTCATCGGAAGCTTTGATGACACGCGAGTTCATTTCATAAGCACGCTGTGCCGTTATTAAGTTGGTGATTTCTGAAACAATATCCACGTTCGATGTTTCGAGCGATCCCTGCACGATGCTGCCAAAACCAACCGCTTGTGGATTGCCAACAACAGGTGCGCCGGAAGCTTGTGTTTCCGTCAGTAAGTTATCGCCAGTGGCTTCTAGACCTGTTGGATTAATGAAATTAGCCAACTGCAATTGTCCCAGCGTCTGCTGATTTGTTTGTCCGCTAATGGTCGCCAGTACTTGGCCGCTGGCGTTTACAGTAATTCCTGTTGTCGACTGAGGTACGGTGATGTTGGGAATAACCTGGAAACCATCGGCGGTAACTATTTGACCGGTATCATTGAGCTGCAATGAACCATCGCGGCTGTAAGCAATCGTGCCGTTGGGCAGCTGCACCTGAAAATAACCATTGCCGTTGACTGCAAGATCAAGCGGGTTGTTGGTAACAGTGAGGTTGCCCTGTGTATTGATGCGATAGGTAGCCGCCGGCTTAACACCCAGACCAACCTGCAATCCCGAAGGAACAATCGTACCGGTATCGGATGAAGCCGAACCCACGCGGCGCATATCCTGATAAAGTAGATCCTGAAAATCTGCTCGCGAACTTTTAAAACCTGTCGTGGATAAGTTAGCGATATTGTTCGATATCACTTCAACGTTGAGCTGTTGGGCTTCCATGCCCGTAGCGCCGATGCTTAAACTTCTCATGATCTCTGCCCTTTCTTATTGGTAAGTAAATTATTCAAGCGGCGGACACTCTCGAGAGTTTTGTGAGGCCATCGCTCATACGCGTGTTTTCTGCATTAATCAGATTCTGTGTTTGTTCGTAGCTGCGTAGGATCTCGATCATGTGCGTGATCTCGGTTACCGGCTGAACATTTGATTGCTCGAGGGTGGCTTCCATGATCTGTGGATTGGTAGCCGGCAGCGCGGGTTGGCTGGTTGAATAAAGCCCACTGCCTTCCGGCTGCAAGTCTTGTTCATTATCGAACGTAACGAGTTTGAGTTTTCCAACCTGGCTTGTATCGGGGCTATTATCGACCTGAGCCGAGACAACGCCATCTGGTGAAATCGTAATGTTCGTTGTGGTATCGGGAAGCGTAATGGGCTGATCGCCATCACCAAGAACCAGCTGGCCTGCCGCCGTAACAATTTCACCTTGGTCATTCAGCTGAAAAGAGCCGCCGCGGGTATAACGTGTCCCGGCTGGCGTTTGCACCGGGAAATATCCTGCACCTCGGATGGCAACGTCGAGTGGATTGCCTGTAGCGATTGTAGGTCCTGATGAAACATCATGATATGTTGCTTTATCGATGACAAAATCAATACTTTCGCCAGGCGCGGGTTGGTTGATGAGAGTGTTAAACTGGATACCTTCGCGCTTAAATCCCGCTGTGCTGGAATTGGCAATATTATTTGCGACGACGTCCATTGCGCGCTCAAGCGCTTCTTGATTGGACAACAAGACTAGATTTGACGTTTGCATCTTATTTCCCTCTTGCCGCAGGTGCGACATTCCTCGCCCTCCTGTCCTGCAGACTTCATGCCAAAATAAATTATTTATAATTTTCAACTAGTTATAACGAATAACGGGGGGCTTTTTGTTTCTAAGGGGCCAAAGTGGGCCAAAAGCATGCGGCAGGAATTTCCGCCGACAAGAAAGACTGGTCATAAAGGGTTGAGCGTCCAGCTTTTTTTGTTCCTGTCTTGCCGTCAAAAATGGTGACTTCTGTCTTGTGAAAGAATAGGTATTGGTTCTTGCCCCTGCTCTAATCACTTTTTAACCATCCATCCGTTAATAACTTAACGGGACCAGTTGGCTTCATCTTTGCATGGATGTACCAAAGGTCCACCCCAGGGAGGTCCAACCGTGGCCGACAAAGAAGCAGCAAAAAAAGACGAAAAGAAGCCTGCCGATCAAGCCGAAGGTGCCGCCGAAGGTGCATCTGAAGAAGAAGGCGGCAAAAAAGGCCTCAGCAAAAAAATGATCATGATCATAGGTGCTGTGGCGTCTTTGGTTCTGATTGGTGGCGTTGTGACAACGCTTTTTTTGACCGGCGTCCTTGGCAAGAAAGCTGATAGTTCTGCAACCGAGCAGGCCTCCGGTGGCACCGATTCTGGCGCTAATAGCGCCGATCAAAAAGGTAAGCCGGTATTTTATTCGCTTGGCGATTTGCTGGTTAACCTCAGCGGCGAGGGCAAGCACCCAAACTTTCTCAAGATTAAAATTAATCTGGAGTTAGCCGATGAAAAAGATCTGCCTCTCATGGATGCAATTAAGCCGCGGATCATAGATAATTTTCAGGTATATTTACGCGAATTACGGATTGAAGACTTGCGCGGTTCAGCCGGTATGTACCGCCTGCGTGAAGAGCTGCTCCTACGGGTAACCGAGGCCGCACAGCCAGTTCGTATACGTGATGTGCTGTTTCAAGAAATGCTGGTACAGTGATATAAGAATGTTAAGTGTCGGGAATAATTTTCTACAGGCCGTATTTCTAATACCCGACTTGGACTGTCCGATAGCTGGAGTATAGCAATGGACGACACGACCTCAGAAGAAAAGCTTGCAGAAGAAAGCAACGCAGCCGGGCTGGCTGCCGGCACGGACAAGCCTGCCGAAGAAGGTGTCGAGGGTGGCGCTGCCCGAATTCTAAGTCAGAACGAAATTGATAGTTTGCTCGGCTTTGATGGCGTCGGCGGTCCCGGACAAACAAACTCCGGCATAATGGCACTGATCAATAGCGCGCTGGTTAATTATGAACGTCTTCCCATGCTTGAGGTCGTTTTTGACCGGCTGGTACGCATGATGTCCACGTCATTGCGCAATTTCACATCTGACAACGTTGAAGTCAGTCTCGATCAAATTAGCTCTGTGCGTTTTGGCGATTACCTCAATTCCATCCCATTGCCAGCCATGTTGGTCGTGTTCAAGGCTGAAGAATGGGATAATTCGGCACTTATCACAATCGACAGCGCAATGATTTACTCAATCGTCGACGTACTACTCGGCGGCCGGCGCGGAACCGCTGCCATGCGCATTGAGGGTCGCCCCTATACGACCATTGAACGCAGCCTTGTTGAACGACTTATCCGCGTGGTCTTAGCTGACATGAGTGGGGCTTTTGACCCGCTGTCGCCTGTTACTTTTCGCTTTGACCGTCTTGAAACCAATCCACGCTTCGCCACGATTGCACGTCCTGCAAATGCAGCCGTACTTGCTAAACTGCGCATTGATATGGAAGACCGCGGCGGACGCATTGAGATACTCATTCCTTACGCCACACTCGAACCCATACGTGAATTACTACTGCAAATGTTTATGGGCGAAAAATTTGGCCGCGATTCTATCTGGGAAACCCATTTGGGCAACGAATTGCTGATGACTGATATGAACATGCACGCCGTGCTCGATGAAGTCACGTTGCCACTTGGCGAAATTATGAATTGGAAGATTGGTTCGCAACTGATGTTGAACGTCAAAGCCGACGATCTGGTATCACTACGCGCCGGCGAAGTAACCTTATTTCAAGGTCGCATGGGTTCGCTCCATAACCACATCGCAGTAAAAGTCGAGGAAACGACTTTACACAACCCTAAAATGGATATCTGATCCATGAATGCCTGGGTTTCCATAAGTCTTGATGTCATCATGATCGGCTTGCTCTTAGCTGGGTTGATGCAAGCCATTAGGCTAAGCCGCCATTTAAGCACGCTGCGCGCTAGTCGCCTTGAAATGGAACGGTTTGTTCAAGAGTTTAATTCGACTGTGCTGCGCGCCGAGGCTGGCATCAAGGGCTTAAAACAAGCTGCACGTGATAGCGGGGATGATCTCGAAAAGTTGGTTGAAAAAGCAACGATGCTTCGTGATGAGTTGCAATTTATTGTTGAAAGCGCCGATCAGATCGCTAGTCGCCTAAGTCAAACAGCGACGAGTGCTGTCCGCCCTACCGTAGTTCAGAAGGCAGAAGGCGGAACCTCTGGAATGGCTGAAATGAAGACTGAAGCAAGCACAAAGCCGGGATTACATGCAGTACCGAAGGGCCCGGAACCGAAATCCGGCGCACCGTCATCAAAAGCCGAAAAAGAACTGCTTCAAGCACTACAAAAGTTGAGTTGAGGACGATTGATGCGCTATCTCGCTAACCCGCGCTTACTTCTGCCCCTGATCATTTTCTTTGGCGTCTTAATCACAGGTTTGCGCGTGAACGATGTCTGGCATGCGGTAACCTTACAATTGCCATTTCATGCCACGGAACTAGCGGAAGCCAAGGCACCAGATATAACTCCGCCGTCGCTGTCGAACGTCAATACCGGCGATAAGCCCACAGACGCAAGCGCCGCCGCCACCCAAGCCACAGCGCCAGCAACGGCCGCAGGTGCACAGACGCCACTGCCCGAAACATTACCCTCTAAAGAGGGTGAAAAACCCGTTGAGGATGTGTCTTCAGCAGAAATGGATCTTCTAAAGCAGCTTTCCGACCGGCGCGATCAACTAGATAAACGCTCGCAAGATCTCGACACGCGAGAGGCTCTGATCAAGGTTGCAGAACAGCGTGTTGATCAGAAAATCAAAGAGATGGAGACGCTGCGACAGCAATTACAAACTATGGTCAACCAAGTCAGCGAGAGCCAACAGGCTCAGATTGAAAACTTGGTCAAGATATATGAAACCATGAAGCCGAAAGAAGCCGCACGTATCTTTGAAACACTTGAAATGCCTGTACTGCTTGGCGTTATCCAACGCATGAAGCCGGCGCGAACGGCGGCTGTCATGGCAGAAATGGCTCCCGACAAAGCTAAAGACGTCACAGTTGCTCTGACAAAGCAAGATCAGCTACCGCAGGCTAAGTAGGGTGTTTTTGTTGTGGGAACGGTGATTTTCTTTATCTTTATTGGTAATTTTAGAGATTTGGGTCCCTTATCAACTCTAAAGCTTCTTGCCTGATTGACAGAACTTGACGACACGAATGTATGAAAATCGTCATTCTTTCGAGGGTAAACCTCAAAAATAGACTGGCATATAGCTTGCAGAGCTATCTTGTCGAGTTGTGCCTACCGGTTAACTCATCTTAAGATGCGAATCATGGTGTCGTCTCTCCTCCCATCTTCACGTAACAACGTTTTATTTTTTATCGTTGCCCTAGCCTTATGCCTGGGTCTGGCGAGACTATCTCGTGCTGAAGAGCCTGTGTCAGCTGCCCCGACACCCGTCATCGCGGTGCGCACCGGAAATCATCAAGATTTTGACCGCATCGTTTTCGACTGGCCTCACCACGTAAGCTACAGTATTCATCACGATGGCACCCAGGTTCGTGTGCAATTTGGCGAAGCGGCTCAGATCAATCTCAAGCGCATCTCGTTTGATTACATTACCCGTGTTCGCGATTTTTCAGCGGCTTTGGGGCAAGACAATCACCTTGTGGCTTCATTCACAGTCAGTGCTCAAGCAACTGTGAAAGATTTTACCAGCGGCTCTTCTGTCGTCGTCGATATTCAAGGCGAACCACTCGCACAAACAAAGAGCCAAAAACCGGATGTCAAAACTGAACAAGTTCCAGTGCCCTCCCAGCCGAATAAGACCGCTGCAGTTGTATCGACCCCAGCACCTGGGGCGCCTAAGGCAATTGCGACAACGGCAAGCCCCACAACGCAGCCATCCTTACCTGCAGCCGAAGCGCCTCTAGCCTTAACATCGACAGCCACTTTGACACCACCACCACAACCTGTGGCACCAGTGCAAGATAAAGTTGCTGAAACAGCCACGTTAACTCCGGAGTCTATATCGCCTCCACAGCTGACGTCGTCCATCAGTGAAGCGCCGCCCAAAGACGACATTAAAATCACCCAAACTGCTTTACCTGACATAGGCACAACGCCGATGCTCGTTGTCTCGCTTGATTCCCATGTCGCCACACGCACGGCTATCTTTGAGCGTGCTGGTTATGGTTATATTGTATTTGAGCACAAACTAACGCTTGGCCTTACTGATCTTATCTTTGGACAACCACCGCCAGCTCTGGCTATAGAGCCTCTCGACCTACCGAAAGTAACGGGTTATCGGTTCCGAGTTCCCCTCGATGCCGAGATGCGTGCAACACGCAACGGCACGGCCTGGCAAATCTATCTCAGCAAGCAACACCCAGACGTCCCCGTCAGCACGGCCCTTGTCGCTCAACCCGACTTTGCTTTGGGAGCACGTTTATTGCTGCCTTTGCCCGATGCACCACTACCAATACATATGACGGATCCTGTTGTTGGCGACGACCTTATACTTGTGCCGCTGGAACAAACGGAGGCTTTCAGTGTTTATCGTCGTATGGCTGATTTTGCTATCCTCCCGGCGGCACAGGGGCTTGTCATTAAACCCCTCACGGACAAAGTTCTTGTCCGTGCTGTGTCAGATGGTATGGAAATCACATCCGAAGGTGGACTACATCTATCGCGCGCAATTGATACCGGCGCCTCACAACAATCGATACAAAAAGCGAAGGCCGCTGCGGCTGGAAAGTCATTATTTGATTTTGCCGTTTGGCGAGGAAAGCCCAATGAAACTTTCACCGACACCCGTCAGCGATTAATGCAAACTATTGTCGATGTGCCAGAAGCAGAACGCAATCGCGCACGTCTCGAGTTAGTCCGCTTCTATTTTTCACAAGGTAATGGCGAAGAAGCAATAGCCCTCATGCGCTTCTTAACACAACAAGTTCCAGATCTTGCTTCCCAACCGGAGTTTCTCGCACTGCGCGGAGCCGCGGAGATTTTAACGGGCCATGCCGATGACGGGCTTAAAGATTTAACCCTATCCGGCCTAACTGATCAGCCGGAGATCGAGCTATGGCAAGCGGTGGCGGAAGCTGATCTGCGTAATTGGCAGGAAGCCGAAGCAAGATTTAGCCTTACCGAAAGCATTCTTGCCAGTTACCCAGAGCCATTCTTTTCACACTTTGCTGTGCTGGCAATTGAAGCGGCACTAGCGGCCGGCAAAGACAGCGAAGCCTCCGACTGGCTTAATCGACTAGAGGACCGAGAACACAACCCAGAAGTTGATCCGGCTATAGCTTACTTGCGCGGCGTTTTACATAGCGATGCCGGGCGGGCCCAAGCAGCAGAAACCATGTGGAAACAAGCGGCGGCCTCTCATGACCGTCTTTATAAAATTCGTGCCGAGCTGGCCTTGGTTGATCTTGGAGTTGCCACCGGTTCACTGACGCCCGCGCAAGCTGCAGATCGCTTGGAAGGCCTTCGTTTCGCCTGGCGTGGCGATGATCTTGAAGTCGATATTCTTCACCGGCTCGGACAATTTTATATTCAAGCGAAAAACATTAAGGACGGCCTCACGGCTATGAGTACGGCCGTTCGGTTATATCCCGATAGTCCTTTAACGCCAAAAATTCGTTCTGAAATGAGTGATGTATTTCGTGGCGTATTTTTGGGTGATCTTGCACCCAATATGTCACCACTTGATTCGTTAACACTCTACCAACAATTTCGCGATTTGATGCCAACCGGGGCCGATGGTGACAGCGTAATCAAGAACCTTGCCGAACGTCTCGTCGCAATTGACCTGCTTGATCAGGCCGCTAGTCTCTTGGATGAATTAATCAAAAATCGCCTGCAAGGCGAAGATAAAGGTCATGTTGGCGCGCGTCTCGCTGCCATTCGTTTACTTAACCATGAACCCGATGCCGCCATTGAAGCACTAGATGCCACTAAAGGCGATAACTACACACCCGACTTTATAGCCGAAAGGCAGCTATTGCGTGCCAAGGCTTATGCCGAACAGCATAAGGATGATGATGCGCTTGCCTTGTTACAATCGGATAATAGCAAACCAGCTAAAATTCTTCGCGCCGACATTAACATGCACGCTCAACGTTGGGCGGAAGCGGCCAAGACATTACTAGATCTCGTCGGTCCGCCACCGAAGCTCGGCGAGGCCCTCACACATGAACAAGCACAATGGATCGTCAATACTGCAATCGCTCTATCACTTGCCGGTGATCAAGTTGGTCTTGATAAGCTGGCCATCGATTTCAGCGCGGCTATGGCCGGCACACCCCAAAGCGACACATTCCGGGTCCTGACACGCCCCGAAAAGACCACCCAACTTAGCGATATTACGGCGGCGCAGTCTAAACTTTCAGAAGTGGATATGTTCCAAGGGTTTCTTGATAGTTACCGCAAGTCTCCTGACGCGAAGGCATCTGATAACAAACCAGCTGATACCAAGCCGGCCGATACCAAGCCGGCCGAGGTGCCTGAGGCCAAACCCACCGACACCAAAACACCCGATAACACGCAACCAAATAGCAATAATAAACAACCCTAGCGCTGCCACCAGAAGGCAAGCGTTAGCGATTATTTCTCAGGCTCCATACTCTGTAACCAGATGCCGTTGTAGGCCGAGCCCCTCAACACCAAGCTCCACGACGTTGCCGGCACGCAGATAAACTGGCGGATTTCGGCCGCGCCCCACACCATCCGGTGTACCTGTCGTCACCACATCGCCGGGACATAACGTCATAAATTCGCTGATATAACTGATAAGTTTTTTTACCGGAAAAATCATATCGGCGGTCGTGCCGTTCTGCATTTTTATGCCGTCAACATCGGTCCACAACCTCAATTTCTGTGGATCAGAAACTTCGTCACGCGTGACGAGCCAGGGACCTAATGGACAAAACGTATCGGCGCTCTTGCCTTTGGTGTGTTGTTGACCGCCGCGCTCAAGTTGAAACGCCCGCTCCGATACATCGTCAATTACACAATAGCCTGCAATACACTCCAAGGCTTCAGCTTCGGAGATATTTTTTGCATGTCTACTCATGACAACGCCAAGCTCAACTTCCCAATCAGTCTTTTCGGAATTCTTGGGGAGAACTAAGTCATCGAATGCCCCACAGATTGCGCTGGTTGCCTTCAGAAACAAGGTGGGCTCAGCAGGTAGTTTTGAACCAGTTTCTAAACCATGGTCGCGATAATTGATTGCCACAGCTACAACCTTACCTACACCGCCTATACAAGGGCCTAGCCTCGGCAAGCCCTCAACCAGAGGCAATTTCTTTAAATCAAGCGCCCTAAAGCGCGCCATGACCGTATCGCCTAAGACTGTGCCATCAAGATCAGGAATAATGCCCGACAGACATCGAATGTTCCCTTCGCCATCCAAAACACCCGGCTTTTCCTTGCCGCTTTCGCCATAACGCACTAGTCGCATGCTCTTACCTCTTTCGTCTAAGTAACATTTTTCTTATGCTGAAACATCCGGTTCCAATGCCTTAGCATCGCCGTTTGGCTAGAATGACGCTTCAAGAAAATCACTATATAGTCAAACACTAAATACGTTAATAGCTCGCACCTCAACCCAAACGATTATATTGCGAATGATGCTCGCTAGCCGTCAAATTTGTTATGGCCTTCTGTTTCTTGCTTTGTGCGTCATTTCTGCGCGCGCAGAGGAAGCGCCAGACGACGGCACATTGCGTGTCTCCCACATAACCATCAACGCTGAGCAAGGCAGCCCCGAGATCTGCCTAGAATTCAACCATGCCTTCGATCTTACCGATCGTGGCCGTGTCGCCGCCAATATACGGCTGAAAAAGCAAAGCGAAGACATTCCTATTTCGTCGCAGAATCTAAGTCTGTCCGATCAATTATTGTGCGTTCAATCTCTTGAACACGGACTTAGTTATCATCTAGCGATTAGCAACTTACATAGAGCCGACAACAAAACATCGGTCGAGCCATTCGCCCTTACTTTCACCGTACCTGATCGGCCGCCTTCTTTGGTTTTCGTCAACACACCCGACGCCAACGGAATGATGCGCCTTAGAGATAGCGACCCAACCCTGCGCGTCGTAAATGTTGGTCGCGTTCACATTGCGCTTTATCGCGTGACGGAACCAAGTGATATGGCGGCAGCGTGGCGTCAAAGATTGCAAACAAACCTAGCCCCATCTGAAAGCATGACTTTTGCATCCACCCACGGCACTTCTGTCTGGCAAGGCGATTTGGTGCTCAATGACCTGACTGACAAAAGCGTCCACAACAAAATGACTGAGTTTAACGTACCCCTACGTGCCGTGGCTGGCCCTTTACCGCACGGGTTATATTTTTTGGCCGTAGCATCGAGTGATGCCAAAACTGCGACCGCTCCCTCTAACCTTCTTCCTATGGCTGCGTTATGGTTTACGCTATCAGACCTTGAACTCCACACCGAGCGGGAAGATGGCGGATTCTATGCACAAACGGCGTTAGCCGATGCCACCGGTGTTGCAGATAACGTACGTTTAATCCTCACTGATCACGATGAGCACACCCTCATCGAGGGGCACAGCGCGGCTGATGGCACTTCGTACTTGCCGCTGCCCGTAGAAAAAAAATCAGACGCCGATCTTCTGTTAGCCCTTAGTGATCGTGGCGACGTCGACTTTAATGATGCACTTCAGGATACGAGCGCGTCGTATTTTTTACCGGCTGTTGAAGCGCAATTGATCGCCGATCGAGTTGTCTATACGCCAGGCGCAACAGCGCAGGTCATACTTATAGCTCGTAACGCACATGGCGAAGGCGTAGCAACAGACAACAGCAAGCTGGCGCTGCTACGTCCGGACCACACGACTTATGCCGAGTTTTCGGCCTCGCCCGATGTTGCGGGTGTTGCTGGCGTGTCGATAACCTTACCACCTATCGACGGCCTTTGGACCCTCGTCTGGCAACAAGCAGATGGTCGCGAATTGGCAAAAATTCCTCTGCGCACTTCTTCGAATAACGAAGCTCCACGTCTCGAAATTAAAGCCGATAAAAATGTACTGGGCAGCGACGGCAACCTTAATCTCAACCTAAAAACACTGACATACAAAAATAACCCCTCACCCTATATTGCCGGTCATATAACAGCCTTATGGCAGAAGCCAGCACCTCCGTCCCCTGTTTGGGCGGATTATCATTTTGGCGGCGCTGAAGTCAGCGATAATAAGGATGCACTAACCGCTTCATTTATTACCGACAGCCATGGCCTAGGCACGGTTCACTTGTCTTTGGCTATGCCTAGCGAATCTCCTGTACCGCCAGCACTAGCTTTACGCGTTCAGTCGGGTTCTGTTTTTGGTGTGCAAGATCCGGAGCCGTTGGTCTTACCAGTAGAGCCGGAAAATTATGAAATCGGCATTCGCCCTTATGCCGCTGACGGAAAATTTGCCGAAAATAGCTTGGCTCAATTTGATATTGTCGCTCTTAATAACGATGGCAATCGCAAAGCGGCCGACAGTCTCAACTATCAAATATACGAAGAAGGGCGCAGCTTTGACTGGGATCAGGCGGATGGACATTGGACGTACAAACCCTTGCAGCAGCATCGCCGTATTGGCGGCGGACAACTGGCACTTAAGGCGACGGGAAACGACGTAATTAGTTGGCCAGTAACAACCGGAACCTATGCTCTAGATATAGCTGATGCAAACGGTGCGTTACTTGCTCACTATGTTTTCGATGCTGGGTGGAATCAAACACACAGATCTTCTGTGGCCACCTCCTCGCTTAACTTAAAACCTTCCGTGCTTAGCGCCCAGCCTGGGGAGGTTGTTAAACTTGCCTTTTCGCTGGATAAACCTGCTGTCGTGACCTTTATTGTCGCAGATGACATCATTCGCAAACTTATTCATCGTTATTTACCGGCTGGCGATAATGTAATCGAGTTTACGCCCGAAGAAAGCTGGGGCGATCATGTCGGTGTTTGGCTGCGAGCAGAAAGCGCGGATGTCGCCAAAGACGCCCCCCTCGGCCTCACGATTTCAGTAGCGGCTGGCCAAATTGTTTTACCCATCCAGCATCACAAACAGGAACTAACTTTATCGCTCGCCACCCCGGACCACATAACTTCAGGACATGAAGTTATCCTGCCATTTACCGTACAAAACCTTGGGCCACAACAGCCGGCTCATATTCGCGTTCTTGCCGTACCCGATCAATCCGGCACTACACTTGCCAGCATTATGACGCCGATCATAGAGGCTGGACCAGACGGAAAAGCAGAACTTCGCCTAAATTTGCCAGATTTTTTTGGCACATTGCAGCTTACGGTCTTGGCTTGGAATCAATCGCAGTGGGGGCAAAAGCAATATTCAATTCCAGCGCGACCCGCCTTCGCAATCGTATCTTCGGCCCCAGCATCGCTTCGACCCAACGACTCTTTTCGACTACTCATCGATCTTAAAAACTACGACGCGCCGACTGGATCCTATCGCTACACACTAAGTGCGACGACCGGCATAAATGTTTCCGGCATGAATAAAGGTGTTTTTTCTTCTGCGCCAGATCAATCACAAAAATTGTCATTCGATATCCACGCACTCGAGCCGAGCTCAGGTTTCCTCAAATTAGAAATTTTGGGTCCCAACCATTTACAACTGACGCACTCTTGGCCTCTCATCATCACCCCATCGCGGCGTGCATCTTTTAATGTTAGTGAACAAAAGATTATGCCCCAGCAATCATGGTCCTTGCTTGCCGGCCCCAAATCACAAATTGAAAAGTCATCACTTTTTCTAAGCCCAAAGCCGCTATTTGGAGCCCCTAGTTACTTAGCTTCACTCTCTGCGGCTGAGCCTTATAGCAGTAGCGAGCTTGCCAGCTGGCTTGAGGCGGCCAGGCTTTGGCAAAACGTAATAACACAATCCGGCCTAGCCCCAGAGGGGGCGCTGCAAAACAAACGTAAAAATATTTTGACGCAATTGCTACGAAGACAAAATAGCGACGGCGGTTTCCCGCTTGTCCCCAATGGTATCAGCGACCTTGAAAGCACTGCGAATGTACTGCAGGCATTGACGCCATTATCTTCGGAACCCGTCGTCCAACTTTCCTCAACGCACGCGGCTGATTGGCTACAGCATCGGTTGGAAAACGCTTGGTTTGATGAGGCTGAACGCAGTAGCCGAGCTATAGCGCTTGCGGCGTTAGCGGATAACAATAGGCTGGATGTATCAGCGCTGCGCTATTTTGCCGAAACCAGCCATGATAAAGCGCTGTCACTTGAAGCTTTGGCGGCTCTAGCTAACGCCCTCGTTAAGATCGGCGATCAAGATAAAGCCGATATTTGGCTCAATGCTGCGCGTGAGAAATTAAAAACTGCGGACACTGAAGATCTTGTGTCAATGGCAAGATTTTTGCGGGTAATAACGGCTAACCCGCTGCTTAATACCGACGAGTTGCAACCTCAAATGCAGCTCTTGGCAGACAGTTTAGCGCAGCACCCGACTTACGATTTCGTGGCGTCGGTAGAGTTTTTGCGCGCTTTATGGACAATAAATGACCGTATCGGTCTGTGGCGAGCCGTTGTAAACGGTGTCGAAAAAAGTGGAAATGGTGCGATGGTCGTGACATCAACTGAAAAGCGCGATGCCATAATCATCCATAATCCATTGGATTATGTCATCTATATAACAAAAGCAGATCCGTCAAATAAGCCTTATGGAGAAACAAAGGCTGTGGACGTTGTGCGGCACATTTATCGCCCAGACGGCACGCTCCTTGATCCCAACACCCCCTTGACTGCGGGTGAAACATATTTGGTTAGTCTAGAATCATCTTCGCCGACCCCAACTCAAGATACTTCAGTAAACTTATTTCTTGTCCGCGAGATGCCTGCTCCAGCTTTATATCCGGTAAGTTGTGCCCTCGATAATATTGGAAAACTCGCTGCACCATGGGGATGGCTTGGCGATTTAACACTCACACCCACAGAGTCTTGTGAAATTAGTGGTCACGAAGTCAGGGTCACATTAATGCCGCCAGAAACAGGCCCGTGGCGTTTAATCTATATGGCAAGAGCTGATCAGGCTGGCTCATTCGAGCTAACCCCGGTCGCATTACGATTGTTATCGAACCACGAGATTGTTCTGCAGAATAAAGCTGAAGCAATCCAAATTAAATGATTTAAAATATTTATAGCAACTCAATGAACGTTGCCTCACGTCCCTTCGCTGCTGTATGCACGCGCATCTTAAGCTTCTGACCTGATTCTAGCCCCATCAAGCCGGCGCGCGTTATGACGCTGCGATGGACAAAAACGTCCTTACCACCATCGTCAGGGGTTACGAAACCGAATCCTTTATCGGGCTTAAACCATTTGACTGTACCGCTGAGATCTTCTTCATGTCCACTCGGTGCAGCCCGGCCTGGCGAAGGTGGAATTGCCGCCATTCCCAATACTTGAATGATGTGAGCTACTTGTCGACCCTTGGGACCATTAGTAATTTGAACGAGCAATTTTGTGCCTTCGGCAATTTCCTGAAGCCCCGCATGTGCTAAGGCAGACATGTGGATAAACGCATCAGCCGAACCATCGAGCGGCGCAACAAAGCCAAACCCCTTCGATAGGTTAAACCACTTAACCACTGCTTCGGCCTGAAATCCCTGATCCAAAGACGACGAACCAAATGACGACGGCAAGGCAAAACCTCTGCAAAACTATTGTGATCTACCAACCGGCCTTCATGTCGCGCAAGAAAACCGCACTGGATCGGTTCTAGAAAGGCTTTAAGGCAGTTTTGTGGCAAGCAAATACGTCTAACACATTGAAATTATTAACGTTTTTTCAATCTTTGTTAACAAACTATGAAGATGGTCGGCTGGCTCCGCGATTTCAGAAATTATTAGCCATAACGTTATACGATGAAGGAAGTAGAGGACGAGTGTGCACATTTAACAGGGCAAAGGCATAACAGCCATGCAGATCCTGAAAGGGTTATATTTTTCATTATTGTGCCGCCAGCGCTTCGATCGAGCTATTGGTTTGGCTATTTTGTTGTCCTTCTCTGTCTGTAGCGCCTCAGCACTGGCTGATGGCCTAGATCCCTTTGACAACGTCGACCAAAGCCAATGGATGTCATTCCAACACTACTCAGACGATGCACAAAAACCTCGGATAGAGGAAAAGAAACTGCCCGCCGATATAACTGAAATTGAAATGGTGCCCAATCAAGATAAGGATACCAAATCCGCAACTGGACCTACGACACCAGCGACTTCCGTGGTTATTGATCCGGCACATTCCCTAAACCTACCCGCTTTGCCGGGTGTTAAAAAAGATTACAGTGACCAGGCGAGATCGACAGCAGATGATGGCGATGAGGCCTCAATTCAGCTGAGCGGCCCCAATGATCAACCAACCATGAAGTTGGAAAGTACTAACTGGCAAGACGCTGCTGAAGTTGCGCGTTCGCGTGCAAAAGCGCAGGCGGCAAAAGAAAGTCCTGACCATATGCCGCTCAATGTACGCTTTGCCTTTCTTCCCAATAAACAGATTATGCCCACTGAACCGACTACACGCATAGCCACTCACGGACGTGGACCTCTTCCTACGCAATCGACGGTAGCAATGTCTTCGCCAACAAATAACTCTACATCTACATCACACGCTGCCGTTGACAAAACCAAAAGCGCGGGGCCATCGCTCGCCAGCAACACCGCGGTATCTGCTTCGCAACCCAAACAGGCCAATGCCGCAGCTTGCGCAGCGATAAGCACCTATAAGAAACGCCAGTTAGAAGCCATCGAAAGTGACCGCAAAACCCTGGCGGCACTACAAAATGCCATAGCCGACCTTGGGTTACAGAAACAGCTGAGTTTCGTTACAGATGCCAACGGCAACATCAATCCACAAATGGACTATCCGCAGACGGCATCAACACTAACGCGAAAAAACTGAAACTAGAAAAGTGTGTGTGAAACATGGAGCTTGGCTTTTCTGTGCTCCAAAACATTTCTTGAATTAATTGGCTAAAAAGCGACATGCGTTCAAGAAACATGAATGCCTTAATACAAATTTTTATGATTATGATTAAGCGACTGTGCTGTTCGCTCTTTTTGTATCAGCGCTGCTTTCTGGCTTGGGCTGACCATCAGCGGTCAGTCCAACACGCAGATAAGCTACCGCAGCAGCAGAAGGAACTTGCGACTGCACTTGGCCTGAGCCATTAAGAAACTCCGTTATGGCGCCTGCAATAGGATCGACAATTATACGCGGTGAAATCGATGCAACTTGCGGCGCAGCTTTGATGGTTGAGCTATCATTCGCTGGCAAGGCGGTTGCAACAGGCGCACTCACAACAGCCCGTGCCGTGCTAGCGGCTTGTGTTGCTCCTGCTATATTGACTGCATCCGTCATCTTGGCCTGCCTGTAAATTACGTTTCAACTTTTTTTTGTTCTCGTCTTCAGTTGGTCAAAAATAAAAATTCTTTGCCGGTTTATCTTAGCTTCGGATCTACAAAATAGTGACCACCTGTTTTAGCATTTATATACTACTTGCAACGCCTGCATTTTACAAGATAAATCTTTGTAACACATTGACATCTTTTACGATTTTTTAACAGTTGGAAATGTCTTGCCGCAATATTCGATGTCTTTGGCCAGACGAAGATTAAGATATTATTTCTACTTTTGTCTTAATTCATGTTTCATTGATCTTTTGTTAACCAAGTGTTAACAGCCCCTTACACTTCTGTCGGTTCAGGAAAGATTTTTTGTGATGCCACCTCTTGCCATAAGCTGGGTAATATCAACCGTCTCCGGCTACGGAATCTATGGGCTACAAATTGTTCTCCACTATTTAAGGCGCGGTGGCACTCAAGCTGTTTTGACATCGGCGCCCTCGATTACATTGACGCCATCTTTAACACAGCTGCGTATTTTGCAAATCTTCGAGCTTGGAAAGAAATTTGTAGGATTCCTTAACGAAAACCCCAAAGAATTCCTGCGTTTTGATAGCCCGGTTCTACACGCTTGTGGCAACGATTTCTCTGGCTTTCCAAATCAAGACCGCGTTTGGGGACGCCCCAACGTTGCTTGCGCCGCTATAGAACAGCTTAACTTTGGCGAGCACAGTCGCAAAGTTGCTGGCAATTATGATTACTATATAGCCATCTCACGCTGGAATGAAAGTTTTCTCAAAAGCTTGAACGTAGGTCCCGTTCATCTATGCCATCAGGGCATTGATACGACCTTGTTTCATCCAGCGCCACGCACCGGTTTGTGGCGTGATCGCTTTGTGATTTTTTCTGGGGGCAAGTTTGAGTTTCGCAAAGGTCAAGATATTGTCATCTCTGCGTATAAGCTGTTTCGTGAAAAACACCCTGATGCTTTACTTGTCGTTTGCTGGCAGAATCTGACCAAACCAGAGCCAGAAGCTTTCCAGCTCGCGGGTCACTGTGACACTGTGCCTGAAGCCGCTGCGGACTTTGGTCTACAGATTACGCCCTGGCTAATAGAGCGGGGCTTGCCGCCCGCTAGTTTTATTGATCTACCATTTACTCACAATATGATGATGCCGCCAATTCTGCGCGAGTGCGATGTAGCTGTCTTCCCTAATCGCAGCGAAGGCGGCACCAATCTTGTAGCTATGGAATGCATGGCCTGCGGTATTCCAACTTATGTCGCGAATAATACCGGGCAAAAGGATCTTGTTGAAATGCTTGGTTGTGGTGCTTTCAACACCCAAAGGCCGGTTAAACTTGCGTCAGGGTTTCAATGTGTCGATGACTGGGGTGAGACAGACGTTGAAGAAGTCGTTGAGGCCCTCGAAGAAGTGTATCAAAAGCGCGGTGACGCTCTGAAAAAGGCAAGCATTATCGCAGAAAAAGTCAAGGCCTGGGAATGGGGCCTTCAGAACGAAAGGTTACTGAAGATAGTCCTCGACGAATAGACGAACGTCTCTCTTACGAATGATTTTACTTTCTAAGTACTAACAACTGATACTCTTAATTTATGGAGAGCATTGCATGGCTAAGCCCCTCGTTGTTGTCGGTACCCCCTGTTTTGGCGGTCTCGTGTCACAAGACTACACTGTATCGCTGCTCAATTTATCTGCCACTGCATCAAGTGCGGGTTTCGATGTCGCCGTCATACTGCTCGGCAACGACGCCCTCATAACGCGGGGTCGCAGCGCGATTGTGGCCAAGTTTCTTGATAATCCCGCAACAAGCCATTTATTGTTTATCGACGCCGATATTAGCTTTCAAACAGATCAAGTGATGCGCATGCTGCGCTTTGACAAAGATTTTGTTGCTGGCCTTTATCCGGCTAAGATTTTTGATTGGCATCAATTGCCGGAGCAACTGAACCGCCGTACCGGCGAGACACCCGAAGAAGCTGGCCTCGTATATGTTGGCGACTTTTGTAAGGGCGCCGCCCTAAAGATGGATAATGGTTTTGCAACCGGCGAATATGCCGGCACTGGATTTCAGCTTATTAAGCGCCATGTTTTTGAACGCATGATCGCTGCTTATCCTGAGACCAAGTTTAACTCAGTACATGCCTTTCCGCGCCCACGCGAAAGTAGTGAAAATCTATATGCGCTATTTGATTGTATGATTGACAAACAAACCGGCGCCTATCTCAGCGAAGATTTCTCATTTTGCCGGCGCTGGCGTAACATCGGGGGCGAAATTTGGCTTGATACCAATAGCAGACTAACCCATAGCGGTTCTTATGCCTTTCGGGGCCATGCATCACCGCGATTTGCTCAGCTATCAATGACTGTTACGAAACAGGAATGACGTTTTCTTTCCTTACATTCTCTTCACATTGACCGGCAAAAACTGCCGGTAAAAACTGCCTTTTGCAGTGCAAAGCGGCAAAAACTGCCTAGCTCGATCACACCTAATACACTGATTTATATGCCAGACTTCCTGGCATATTTCTCGCATGAGCCAGGGGGCCGTTAAGTTCGTGTTCATACTTGGCCATTAACTTAGCCGGCAGTCATTGAAGCGTGTAGCTCCAATGATTGAAAAATCGCGGAAGGAGTCCGCGGCAACCTTTGAAAGGAGTTCTAACTATGTCGATAAGTAACATCACTCTAGATGCCTCGACAAGGCAGAATCTTTTGTCGTTACAGCAAACTGCTACAGAGCTGTCAACGACTCAAGAAGCATTGTCGACGGGTAAGTCTGTTAACTCGGCGGCGGATAACGCCACCTCGTACTTCGCTTCGCAAGGCTTCCTCAATCGTGCGAGTGAGCTTTCGAACCTGAAGAACAGTCTTGCTACATCGCTGCAAACAGTGACATCGATTAACCAATCGATCAGCAGCGCTACGACCCTCGTCGACCAGTTGCAAGGTCTCGTGACCTCAGCGCTACAGACGACGGATACGACGACACGTGCCGGGTTTGCCTCGCAGTTTAATAGCCTGCGTACGCAGCTCGATCTGTTAGTAAATGACGCCACATTTAACGGCACCAATTTGCTTAACGGTACGTCGTCTACTCTCGTTGTGTTCTTCAATGAAACCAACACAACGGCTCTGACCATCACGGGTGTGAACGTTACATCCGCTGGTCTCGGTGTTGTAACAGCCACGAACGCTTTTGCCAATGTGACCGACATCAATACGTCGGCCTCATTACTGCTTACAGCGTTGGCGACACTTCAAACCGATGCTTCAACCTTCGGTACGAACGCAACGCTGATCCAAACACGCCAAGACTTTACGACCAATCTGATCAATTCACTTCAGACTGCGTCGGATAATCTGGTCTTGGCTGATACCAATACGGAAGGTGCAGACCTTCAGTCCCTGCAAGCGCAGGATCAACTTGGTATCGTCAGCTTAAGTATATCGGGTACATTGGCGCAGGCGATCCTGCGGCTCTTCCCGTAATGAACTAGGGGGGACGGGCCCTAGTGGCCCGTCCTTCTTTTTCTTTTAAGGACCTTAAAGGTCACATAACAACGTCCACGAAGGAGTCGGGACATGCCATTAAAAATCCGTGTAAAACCAGAAGGTAAGATTTTCGCCGGCGGCGCTATTCTCAAGAACGTCGGTAACCGGCCTGCCGATCTGCTCATTCTTTCCGACAGCCCTGTGCTTCGTGAAGATTATATGATGAATATCGACCGTAAGGACGATTCAGACGCTAGTAACGTTTATTTTCTTCTCCAGGTCATTTACCTCTTCAAAGGAAAGGGCCAGCCACTCGATCATCTAGTGGTGGAGACAATCAAAAACTTCAGAAAACTTTATCCACATCTGACCGGTGAAATAGATCAAATCATCGCTCACCTTGAAGCAGGTGAGCCGTTCAAAGCACTGCGTCTTGGTCATAAATTGCTAGCAGAAAAGGAAAAGGTGGCGCCGCCCGAGATTAAAGTTCCCGACACCCTAGCGCCATCCGCGACATCTTGACAGGAGGTCATTATGACATCAACAAACACGGAAAAAGTCAAAGCCTACAGTACACAACAAGCGACACCGGAAAGCGATCGTGAGATTGACGCACGTGCGCTGCTAAGCTGTGCTGCACTTATGGAACAGGCGCGCAACACAGGAAAGAGCGACCGGGCTTTATATTTTGAGTCCATAAGACGAAACCAACGTCTGTGGACCATCTTCCAAGTCTCTTTGTGCGACCCAGAAAACCAGCTACCTCGCGATTTGAAAATCACTTTGCTTAATCTTAGCCGATATATTGACAAAGTTAGTCTTCGTATAATGGCAGAACATAACTTAGGGCTGCTCGCCGAACTAATCAAAATCAATCGCAACATAGCCGCAGGCCTCAACGTGAAGAATTCATCGGCAAAGGCAACGGCCCCTATCACGGCATCTTCTGGGGCCGACGCTCCTGTTACACTCATGACGACCGCCTAAAACAGGTCCCAAGATATTTAGTGTCGTCGCTAAACTTGAATAGCTAGCCTAAAAATTAATATCCCGGCAAAGCATTGGGCTGTTGTTGCAGGACGCCGCCAGTCCATGGCGTAACCTGTAGGACAGACTGTTCTCCAGCTATAAATCTCTCAACATCTTGCGCTACCATTTTGATCACTGATGCCCAATCAGTCGGCGCGGGTTGCCGAAATAGCCGCATGTTAGGGTACCAAGGGCTATCCTCGCGACCCAAAAGCCAGCGCCAATCAAGATCAAACGGCAAAAGGACCCAGGTGGGCTTGCCAAGCGCGCCGGCGAGGTGTGCGACTGACGTATCAACTGAAATAACCAAGTCTAGCTCAGTTATAAGTCCCGCTGTTGAAGCAAAATCGTTTAACCAGCCCGCTGCGTCTGAATCATTTTTATCGGGCGCTCCATAGTCAGCGTCAAAAACGCCTTCTGGAATGTCACGTGTCACCATTTTTTTCTGTAAGGACACAAGATGTGGGCGCGCTGATTGCAATAATGGTGTCATCTCTTTCAATTGCACGGATCTATTATGGTCATTGCGATGAAGGGGATTGCCTGCCCATACAATACCTATACGTGGTTTTGGAATTGTAGTTAGTCGCTCTTTCCAAGGAGCACGCCATTCTTCTGTAGCACGCAAGTAAGGAACCGAACAAGGAACGTTCTCCAGTCGCGTTTTAAATATATGAGGTAGACTGAGAAAAGAAATATGGGCATCGACATTAGGCAGTAGATGGTCTGATGTTATGACGAAAGCTTGGGGAAAATTCTCAGCGACTAGCCGTCGCAAGGGGTTTTGTACCTGAATGGTTATTTTTTTGGCGTACCCTGAGAGAAGGGCGATATATCGAATAAACTGTATCGTATCACCCATACCCTGCTCATCGTACACCAGCAAATGCTCAATGGGACGTCCGTCCCACCTCGGAATGCCAGCAAACCTATTTGTGCGATCCGCGCGAAACTCCATGAGCTCCCAGCCCTTTTCAAAATTACCGATAAGTAAATGCGCTCGTCCTTCATTGACGCGAGCTTCATAAAGATCGGGTTTAAGCTCAAAAGCCTTTCGGAAATACGCAATTGCGCGATCGGGGTAGCCGACTGAGACAAGAATATTTCCGACCGATAATGGCGCAGCCGCCGAATAAGGATCAAGCTCGGCTGCCCTCAGGGCGACTTTATAAGCCTCCTCAAGCCGGCCCAAGCTTACCAAATCAACGGCATAGTTATTGTGTAGCCCGCTGTGATCTGGTTTCAATGCCATGGCCCGTTCGTGGTGTTCGGCGGCGGCTTGGAACTGATGCTTTTCGCGCAACAAGAGGCCTGTGATGTCCCAGCCATCGGCAAGGTTGGGGTCACAAGAAATAGCACGTTGGCCTGAACGTAAAGCTTCATCGCCTCGACCAAGAGCCCTTAATAACACCGCACGATTTGACCAACCTTGAGCAAAGTTTGGCACAATCTTCACGGTTTCATCAAAGAGCCTTAGGGCTAGCTCGGTTTTGCCCATACGTTGCGCAATCATGCCAAGCATGTGTAGAGCATCCGGCTGATCGGGTATTTCTTCAAGGATGGCGCGATACATCTGAGACGAGGAGCCAAAATCACCGCTTTTATACAAAGCAAGTGCAGCCTCAAGCTTTTGACGTAAAAGCTCTAAGTTCTCAGCGATAGGCCTACTACTATTTTCAGAATTGAGTTCCGACGGCACTATAAAATCGTCAAGCCGCCAAAAGTCCGTAAGCGTACCACTGCATGATCGATTTAACGACAACATCCTCGATCATATGGTGGGCAACCTCCGCGTTTGGCTCGGCCACATCCATAAATTTGGCAGCCATGCTTGGATCTTTCGCTAAACGCTCAAGCTCGGGCAACAATGCTGACACGGAGTTTGCCATGCCCGCACGGTTAAGCGCCTGCATAACCAGTGCTTCACGCGCTGGTATCGAAACGGCGCTGCCAACAACCGGCGAGGCCAGCCAAATCTCAGAGCCTGTAATAGCTGTTTTATCCAAGTATTGATTGAAGACCCCAGCAAGGCGCGGCTGCAACATGGTGGCATCTTTCTGACCTTGATAGCTACTACGCATCGGCTTCGCGATACCACAAGCAACGAGAACTTGCGTAGCACCAACGACATCGATGGACGCAAAGCCTTTCCCGTCTTTGTGCTGGAGAAAATCTCCGATACGCACAGGCATAAAGCTCATAAGATTGATCAGTTTTGTGAAGAGATCAGTACTTAAATCAATCTCCTTACCTTTAACCGAGAGTTTTTGCGGAATTTTTTCACGAGCCGCCGTGATTCCATAAGTAAAGTTACCAAACAGCGTGGCAATGTTTTCTGTCTTCGGCACAGGTTTGCGGCACCAGACATCGGTACGCATTGTACGGCCAATGGCAAAATCCTTGATCGGCTCGTACAAGATATGATGGCTGCATCCGATCAAGACTTGATGGGCAATCTCTGGCGTGACCATCTCAAGATAGTTATCGGCTATTTGTGCATCACCAGCATAAGATAAGTCGCGCGGCAGGAGCGCCGCCATAACATCAATAGTTACTGAATTAGACTCGCGATCATTCACAGACGTAAAAAACTGATCTGGTGTACCATTCTTGATCGCTGCATCTAACGCGGCAGATTGTTTCTGATGGCTAGAAAAATAAATTCCACCGACCTTCTTAAGATCTTGGAGAACTTCTTTGGCTTGTGCCGGCGTTGCAGCTGGCGCTAGTTCGCTGACCAGAAAGCGCAGGGCTTCACTGTCATCTTTATAGGCCTGGTAGCGATAAGCCAAAAGACCGCCCTGCTTTAACATATTATCAGCCAACTCAGCAACGAGGGTATGTTGCGATGGACCGGGTATTTTCGTTTCGTCGTAACAGAGGTAATCAAACTTTGGCAGCATAGACTTTCCGCTTTTAACTTCTGCCAGTAGCGTGTCCATAGATGTGCTCACAATCATCACATTGCTGACGGCATGTTGTTTGGCCGAGCTTTGGGCCTGCTTGGCAACGCCGTCATCTTCTACAAAGCCACAGAAACGACCTTCTGGATTGCTTGCAGCTAGGCATATGAGGCGATCTGGATCCTGACAACTAAGGACCGCATAGTTAAACTTGTCCTCTGGCTGGCGTGGGACAATACCGCGCAGCGCGGCGACATAACTTAGCTGGATGGGATTGAAGTCAAAATCCGGGTTCATACCAAGCCTCCTGCTTGCCGTTGTTTCGTTATATTTCATCATACTATGCTCCTTTTATGGGCGGTTGAAAACTCAAAGATAATTTAAGATGCTTAACTGCGTTAACTTGGCGGTTGCCGAATAAGAGGCTTGAAGTTGTGTCTGCAGAAGTGTGAGTTTAACCCCTACCGAACTGATATCGACTTGCTGAATATTGTCGATCTGAGTGGTGAGATCGTTGATATCCTGGTTTTGCAAAGCTTGTGTCTGTGTCACTGTCGCTTGTGAGGACGCAACGCTGCTCTGTAAGGCTTGCACCCCTGTCTCTGCACCGGTCAAGAGAGTGCGCGCATTTGTCATATCGGTTTGGTAGGTCGCTTCATCAGGCGCATTGGTGGCCGCATAGGCCCAGCGCAACCCAAGTGCCATCTGTTGAAATGCTGGGTTGTCACTTGAAACGCCATACGTCAACGTTAGCGAGCTATCTATTGCGACGGAGCTTTGCGTGTAGGCGTTGGCATCTGTCGCCGGGTACTCGGTATCATAGGTTGGTAAATTCGGCGATGTTACGGCTGTAAATGGCATGGTCTCAGTCGGCGCGCCTGTCCCTGTAATCGTTGAGATATCGTTGATGACCGGCTGCGTGTTGTTGCGTGAGCCATTAAATACATAATCTCCTGGCGATGACTGAGTGTTCAGATAAAAGCTGAAGTTGCTCATCATACCTTGGATCTGCTGTTCGGTGCCGGTACTTTGTGCCTGCGCCTGTGTTGGTGCTGCATTGACCGCTTGGATTGCCTGCTGAATGACGCTTTGCAAACCGGTTAGTGAATTACTCATAACGCTGAGATTGGCATTGACTGTATTCATGGCCGAAAGATAGCCCTGCCTCTGGGTAATGCCATTGTTGAAATTCATAAGCTGACTGGCTTGCGTCGGCGAATAGTCGGTCAAGTCGCTATACTGTACGCCAGAAGACAATTCTTCATTAAGCTGCTGCAGATTCTGCTGCTGCGTCTGCAGGCTGTTGATCGTAGAGAGCTGAACGCCAAGGTCGCTAAGGATGTTGCTGGTCATGATTTCACGTGATGTTTTCAAGGGCTGCGTACATGGCATCGATCACGCTAATAACGTGCGCCGAAGCCGCATAGGCATTTTGGAAATCCGTAAGATTGACAAGTTCGGTGTTTGTATTGACACCGGTCTCATTAGACAATTGTGTCGACAACTGTTGTTGTTGGGCTGTTGCTGAAGTGCTGCTCGCACTGATGGTGTTAGCCGTCTGTTGAAAATCGCTCAGCACTGTATTTGTAAGCGTTGCATAACTTGCATTGGTCAATGGCGGCATGCCATCCGCCGTAAAGGAAAAGCTGTTGGCGTTAAGGGCGCTTACGACATTATTCGCCGTTGATTGGTTGACGGAAGTTGGGTCAGAAACTAGGCTAGCGTTTACCGCAAAGCTTCCGGCGTCTGTGCCGGTAAAAAAGGCTGGAACCGTACCAGAACCGCCGGTGTAAGCATAGGCAAACGTCGCCGGGGGACCAACCGACGAATTTGTAAACGCACTAGAAATCGCATTTAGCTGCGAGTCTAACTTACGAACGACTTCTGTCATCGGGTCCGTACTGGCTGCTGCGGGTGAGCTGTTAAGACGAAAGTCGACCTCAGCTTGAAGCGAGCCACCGTTTAAAAGCGTCGTAACATTACTACCGCCTGAATTTGTTATGTTGGTACCGTCATAACTGAATTGTGAGGCCTCACCATCAAGCAGAACAGTACCGCCTGATGTATAAAGTGCGATCTGGCCTTGGCCACGTTGAAAAACACTTACATTGGTGATAGCGGAGATATCGTTTACCAACACGTCACGCTGATTGTAAAGTTCGCCAACATTCTGACCCGCACCAAGCCCCGTAGATATTTGCTGGTTAAGGCTCTGAACCTGTTGTAAATCCGTGTTGAGCGTATTGACAGTTGTTTGGGTGTCATTTTCGACTTGAACGTTAAGAGATTCTACAGAATTAGCCGCCGTATTGAGCTGTTGCGCGAGAGCATTGCCGGCTTGGATTAGATTGCTTTGTTGAGAAGAACTATTGGGTGCTGCAGCAAATTGGGTCCAGGCCGACTGGAAATTACTGACGGCCGCACTAATTGCAGGATCGCCATTGGCATCAGAAGAACCCAAGATAGTCTGCACCTGTTGCATATAGTTATTTTGAGTACTGAGCAGACTAGACTGTGAAGTTGCCTGATTAACTGAAGCCGTGAGAGCGGCATCCGAGGCGTCAGTATAGCCAACGATCTCGCTTCCGCCACCAGCGCCGCCAAGATCGATCGAAGAAATATTCGCAGTCTCTTCTGTATAACCCGGCGTCTGTGCATTAGATATATTGTTGGCCGTTACCTGCAGCATAGTCGAAATTGTCTGCAAGCTTGTTGAAGAAACTGCTAAGGCCGATGACAATGTCATGACTTATTCAGACCTTTCTATTTTTTACTCCAACTTTTACTTAATATCAGCTGGCAACATTGAGAAGATCGCTCAACATCTGATCAACGGTTGTGATTGTTTTTGCATTGGCGGAGTAAACCTGTTGCGCTTGTATCATCTGCGTAAATTCGGTTGCGATATCAACATTGGACTCTTCGAGAGAGTTTCCAGCAATCGTGCCGGCACCAACTGTTCCCGGAGCACTATAGCGTGCCGTTCCAGATTGTTCAGTTGCCTGATAGGCGCCCCCTGTAACACGTTGCAGCTGGTCTTGGGCAAAAAACTGAACAATGGGTATCTGGAAAAAGGTTTTCGAGGCGCCATTATCATAATTTATCGACACGAAACCACTTTGATCAATCGATAAACTGCTGAATGACCCGCGCGGAATGCCATTCTGGCTGAAAGATGTCACCGAAACACTGTCGTTGGTGTCAGAATACTGGGTAACACCGTTGGTTGAATTATAGTCACCAAAATTAACGGTGAGCGGCTGCGCACTCGTCGTACCTGGGAATGACAAATTAAAGCTTACCGTCGCCGCCGTTGTTGTATTGGTGGCAGATCCGGGTGGCGTTGATTGTGTGTAGCCTGTGCCGGATGTTATACTTCCGATCGTTCCAACTGGATTTGAGCTGTTGAAAGTAAAAGGAATTGTGGCCGTGTAATCTGAAGTCGCGGATTTTCCGTTGGCTACGTCCACATTTAGATCCCACGTATTAGTACCTGTATTGGTCCAGGTAAATGACATTTCATGGGCGTTACCAAGGGCATCGTAGACCTCGATCGAAGACGCAGGAAATGGGCTCGTGCTCGTTGTGTTGGATGGTAAATTGGCGTTGTAAGTTGCCGTTGAGGTTTCGACTGGATTGTCCAACAAAGCTGAGATTTGAATAGGTTGGGCTTCTGATGTGTTTACTGCACCTGTTGTTTGATCAATGCTGTAGCCATCCAGAAAGTAACCGGAACTATTAACGATATAGCCGTCTTTATTGAGGGTAAAATCACCTTGGCGTGTGTAATATTGTTGCCCGCTAAAACTTGTAGAACCGTCTGCATTGGTGGTAGCTGGTTGAACAGCAAAAAAACCTTCGCCTGAGATGGCAAGCGCCGTAGAAGACTGCGACTGGATCAGATTGCCCTGAACGTCATTTTGGTATTGCGGTGTAGCCGTTACACCGCCTGGGTTATTGACCGCTGCGTCAGACGACGTAACCAGGGCTTCGAAATTCGTGCCGATAGCCTTAAACCCTACGGTTTGTGCGTTTGAAAGACTGTCCGAAATGTTGCCAATGGCGGCGGACTGGGCGTCTAGGCCGCTAACGGCCACGGTTAATGCTGCGAATAGTGACATGATCCACCTCTTGCGTTCGCGCCATAAATTGAAAAGGCGCAGTTATCCGAAGATGTATGAGCAAGCCCCATGCCAAATCTAAACACTTTGATTCAATTGTCTTTTTTCGATAGAGATCGCCAAGGAGACGTGTTTAAACGGCAAATATTTCCTAGATAAAGACCTTAAATTAAAACTCTGTTGGTTCGCGATCTGGAATTTCTGCCTTGCGACGAAGAACGACGGTCTCCCGGTAAACAATGTATATCCCAGCTGCGATCACAATGACGGCGCCAAAAAATATATTTCGCCCCGGCACATCACCCCAAACAACATAGCCAAAGGCCGTCGCCCACAATACAGCCGAATAATTGAACGGACTAACAATAGCCGCAGGCGCGTGTTGATACGCCCTTGTCATGAAAATTTGTCCAAGACCCGCCAAAATGCCATTGAAACCCAGCAACAAAAAATCCTGCCACGCTGGCGGCTGCCAAACAAATGGCAACGTTGGCAAGGTAAGGAGTGTGGATATGAGTGTAAAATAAAAGACAGTTGTCGTTGAAGGCTCCGTGCGCCCTAGCGAACGAACTCCTGTCATTGCAAGGCCATTAAAAACTGCGCTACTCAAGGCAACAACGCCACCGATAAGTGTCGCGCCATTTGTGCCGGGCTGCACCATGATCAACACACCAACTAAACCGATAATAAGGGCAGTCCACCGATGCAGACCAACCGGTTCTTTTAGAATTAAAACAGCAAAGAGCGTTACAAAGAGTGGTCCTGAAAAGTTAATGGCTACAGCGTCAGCCAGCGGTAAGAGATGAAAGGCGTAAAATAAGCAGATCATGGAAGCCGTGCCAACGAGGGCGCGAAAAATGTGACCGCCAAAACGTTCGGTGCGCAGCGTCTTTATTCCGCCAGCGGCCGTTACCATAATCAGGCTTGGCACCAAGGCAAACAGACAACGAAAAAAAACGACTTGTAGTACAGGATTGTGATTAGACAGGTGCTTGGCGCAAACACTCATGAGTGTAAAGAAAAACACACCTATCAGCATCGAGACGATGCCGCGACGTGTGTCGTCTTCGACAATTAGACTATTGAGCTGAATATTTGCCATGCGGTCTTAAAAAGCAAAAAGGGGTTGCCAGGCGCAACCCCAAATTTACAAATTAGGTTTGGGAAAATTAGTGTAAAGTTCCTGCGATCAAGCTCACGGGTACATGGAGATACATACCAGCAATTTCGGCGCCGTTATTATGCTTCGTCAAACCCGCATTCGATATATGACTGAGGGCGGCGGTGATACGCATATTGTTGTCGAAGCGCCAGCCAAGTTCAGCCATGGAACGAAATTCAACGAACGAACCGAGAGAATGACTGTCACCTGCTTGATATAAACCAACACCTTCACTCCAAGTAAAAATGCCGTGGCGACCAATATAGCCGTCCATGGCCCAACCGCCGGATCCATATGTCATACCACGTGAGGTCGTCTCAAAGCCGACATAGGGATGAAATTGAATGTACTTGTCCCAACTGCTGAAATAGTTCGAAACCAGCGGCAATATCGACAGGCCCCACCTATACTCAAGTCGGAAATCAGCGGAATTGGTTTTTGGCTGGTCCTTACCCTTGTCAAAATCATAATAGCCAGCACCGAACGAGAGCAGGTCGGGTTGAGCGGTTGAGCTTGTTGAGGTGTCTGAGTTTGTTGCTTGGGCGGGCGGCGTATTTGGTGCGGCCTGTGCGACTGAAAAAGACAAGACAAAACTGATCAAAGCAACCAATAAACTACGAGCCATTTGGAAAAATCCTGAACAGAGGGGCGGGGATGGGCAATAACCTTGCTGAACCACCCAGGAATAGCAAGATAATTCTGTTTTTCTATTTCCCTTTCAAACTCTTGACGATAATTTCGTGACAGTTAGGTGACAGGTTTTTGTGCACTGCCAGATAGCTCAGGGCCGAGCGCATCTTCGCCTGCCGTTTAGGGTCATAATCACGCCAACGCGTGAAGGCTTTGGCAAGGCCTGCGGCGCTTTGTGGATTGAGGGGATCAATTTTCATGATCATTTCGGTTACAAACTGGTAGCCAGAACCGTCTTTTGCATGAAACCCGGACGGGTTGCCGGCAAAGGCGCCAATGAGGGCTGATACGCGATTAGGATTTTTAATTGTGAAGGCCGGATGCTTCATCAACTTCATGACATCACCCAGAACATTCTGTTGTCGCGCCGAAGCCTGCACGGCAAACCATTTATCCATAATGACCGGGTATTTGCGCCAACGTTTTTCAAAAGCTTCCAATGACTTATCCCGTAAGGGTGAGTTGCAATCAGATAAAATGCCCAGGGCCGCAGCTTGATCTGTCATGTTGCCACCTTTAATGGCTTGCTCATAGGCACGCTTGAGAATGGGCTTGCTTTGAGAAGACGCGAGATAAGCGAGAGAAAGGTTCTTTAAGCTACGTTTGCCCATTGTTATGCCATCTGTCGCTCGAGAGTTTGTATTGCACAGTGACATAAATATTTTTTCTAGATCGTTGTTGAGCGTCGCTGCCATCAATTTAATAAAGGATTTGCGCGTGGCGAAAACCAAGTCAGGATCGATCAACTTTTTCTGCATACGTAACTCAAGACCGAGCTCGGTTTCGCTCGGCGGCGATAGGGCTATCGCCTTAAATGAAGCATCAAGTTTTTGGTCATGAATTAGCCGTCTCAAAGCGTAAAAGAACTGCTCAAGTCCATTGGGTAAATTTATTTTACCCTTAGCTGATATCATGAACATCAGATATTTCATGTAAAGTTTCTGTGCTGCCTCCCAGCGATTAAAGGGATCTTTGTCGCACGCAAGTAAGAACAAAAGCTCTTCATCTTTGAATGTATATTCAAGGCGAATGGGGGCCGAGAAATCTCGCAGTAGAGATAATACTGGCTTGGAATGAATATTATTAAACCGAAACACTTCTTGCGGCTTTTTTATCGAAAGCACTTTTGTTCCAATCAGGTCTTTTCCTTGCCTATCCAAAAGGCCTACTGCAAACGGTATATGCATGGCTTTTTTCTTGGGTTGGCCTGGCGTTGCGGGACAAAACTGCTTGGTGCGCAAATGAAGAGTTTTTTGCTTCGCGTCATAGTGGCTTGAAACTTCGAGCCGCGGGGTTCCGGCTTGCGAGTACCAGAGCAAAAATTGCCCGAGGTCAATTTTGTTAGCGTCAGCCATGGCTTTGACAAAGTCTTCACATGTTACAGCCTGTCCATCATGTCTCTTGACGTACAAATCCATGCCCTTGCGGAACCCTTTGCGACCCACCAACGTTTGTAACATGCGCACAACTTCAGCACCCTTTTCATAAACGGTCACGGTGTAGAAATTATCAATGGCCTGATAATGGTCCGGCCGCACAGGATGGGCCATAGGGCCAGCGTCTTCAGCAAATTGTGTGCGGCGCAAAGCCCGGATATTGCCGAGACGCTCAACAGCAACTGAGTTCATGTCTCCACAAAATTCCTGCTCTCGGAATACAGTCAGGCCTTCCTTAAGGCTTAACTGAAACCAGTCGCGACAAGTAATCCGATCTCCAGTCCAATTATGAAAGTATTCATGGCCAACAACGCGCTCAATAAATGAAATCGTGCTGTCCGTTGCGGTCTCTGGTTTTCCCAGAACACACGCATCGTTAAAAATGTTCAACCCCTTGTTTTCCATAGCGCCCATGTTGAAAAAGGGCGTCGCAACCATCATGAAACGATCGAGATCATAGGCGAGGCCATAGCGTTGTTCATCCCATCGCATAGCTTTTTTCAGCGCTATCAAGGCAAAATCGGTGTCTTTCTTCTTGCCGGGCTCAACATATATTTCGATCAACACACGACGACCGGAACTCGTTTTAAAATAGTCGCTGACTTTCTCCAGGTTGCCCGCGACAAGCGCAAAAAGATATGCCGGTTTCGGATGCGGGTCTTCCCATTTTACCCAATGACGGCCGTTGTTTTCTTTGCCCTTGCTGATTAGATTTCCGTTGGCCAACAATACTGGAAATCTCTTCTTGTCTGCATGAATGGTGACACAAAACTTTGCCATCACATCGGGGCGATCGGGATAATAGGTAATGTGCCTAAATCCCTCCGCTTCACATTGCGTGACGAGCATGGGGCCCGAAGCGTAAAGTCCACAAAGTGCCGTGTTTTTATAGGGATTATGGCTCGTTTCTAATTCAAGAACGGCACGCTTGGGCATGCTTGGGATACAAAGCCCTGACTTGTCCAACTTGTAATCGAGCCCTTGAAGCCTCTTTCCATTGAGGCAAATGGAATTAAGTCGTTGGGTCTCGCCGTTAAGCTTAAGCACTGCGTTTTTATTTTTGCTTTTCGGGTTGCGTCGAATGGTGAGACGTGATTTCACGCACGCCTCATTATCACGAATATCAATGTCGAGCTCGATGAAATCGATCAAATAGTCTGGGGGAGAATAATCTCTAAGGCGAACTTCTTTGGGGGATGACATGCGCACTGTGTGGCTTGTTGGAATTGATCGGCTGACGCCTCTTCTTACCATCTATGCCATTTTTACGAAAGCAAAGATAAGCCTGCTACCTAACAGCTGCCATATATAGATCTGAAAATGTGGAGTTTTAAAAGCGCAAGAAGTACGAGCGCTAACCTACAGCTAGCATTCCCCCATCCGAGGACCAGGTGGGTTGAAATCGCCCAGAACGGAGAAATCCGGCACAAATATCGACGGCATCGCCATCATATAAATCTCCTCTACCCGACTCAAGCGCATCAAGTGTTCTTTCGAGGCCGGGCGGCTTCATGCGATAGGCACGGGGATACAACATAGAGTCAGCCACATCAGCCACAGTCAATATTTTTGACAAGAGAAGAAGGGCTTCGCCCGTTAGGTTATCGGGGTAACCAGAGCCATTAATGTGCATATGATGTTGACCAACGACACGGCAAATGGTTTTGGTTCGTGCACTTGATGGCAGAATAGATCTTATAATCCTGACGCCGCGATTTACATGTCTTTGGAGCTCCGTAAATTCTTCGATCGTCAACGGCCCCTGTTTATCAAGCAAACCCAAGGGTTCTGTTAATATTTTTCCTACATCATGCCAACGCGCCGCTATAAATAAATCCTCGATATCGAGCTCGCCGAGTTGCATTCCCCTAGCGATGGCGACAGATAAATCGCTGACGCGAATTTGATGGTGGTAAGTTTCGGGGTGAACAAGGCGAACAAGCGTGTTCGCCATCTCCAACTTTTCATATATATTATCGTTGCTCGGTGCTGGCCTATGGTTAGGCAGATCGCCATCAAAGCTGACACCGACCATCCAGCTTTTAAAGCTTCGACTTATAGCGATATTGGCTGAGACATAGCCACCATCTTTGCGGCGAAAATGTATCGCGCGACGCTCACAGAAGCCATTACGTGCGTGTAAAAGCTCGGCCTGCAACAGAGGTTGGCTTTCTTCGGACACCAAATCGCTAAGCGGTTTGGGTTCTAATTCTTTACGACTAAAACCGAGAACATTTGAAAGTGATTGGCTGGCGAAGACAATGTTGGCATCGGGGCTTACGATCATTGTGCCGCCCGAGGTTGTCTCAGGTGAAAAAGAAGCGGGTATAACGTCAAATCCAAGAATGGCCGGAATATACAGCTCCATGAACATAGCTCCCTGACAAATTTACCTGACTAATATGCAGGGGATTGTACAAGAAAACGGGGGCTAGTTTAATTACTTTCTTTCACCAAATGAGAGATTCTATAGTTAACCCAGCATTTACCATGGTCGATTGTTATGGGGATGAAACAGAGAAACGGGCACTATTTGGCTTTATCAATTCTTGGGGGGACGACTTAGTTCTGGTGCCACTGAAAAACTTTCACCGCATCCGCAGCGACCGGTTTCATTTGGGTTAGCAAAATCAAAGCCGGATTTGATCGCGTCTTCTTTATAGTCCATCACCGAGCCAATAATATAAAGCGATGCCTTGGGATCAACGACAACGGTTATGCCGTGTTGTGTTATGATATCAGCCAATCTTGGTGCCGCTGAAATCTTGTCTAGATATTGTAGATCATAACTCAACCCTGAGCAGCCTTTGCTTGTTACGGATACAACAACAGCCTCTGGTTGTGGTTGTTTTTGGCCAAGTAAGTGACGTATGCGCGCGGCGGCGGCCGGCGTAATTGTAAGCGCTGCCCCTGCTACTGACCCTGTGGGCTGCTGCTCGGGACCTGTAATATTATCTAAAGACATCAATAGCTCCTCAGTACATGTTGAGATGCAGTCTTGTTTCATCTGACATTTTATCTGGTCCCCAAGGCGGATCCCACACCAGCTCCACTTTGACATCGTGCATTTCATCAAGCGCGGATACCGCCTGTTCGACCATGGCCGGCATCGTTCCGGCGACCGGGCATGTCGGTGAAGTCAAAGTCATTTCAATGTGCACATTGAACTTCACTTCATCAGCCGGCTGAAGATCGATTTTGTAGACCAGCCCAAGGTCATAAATATTAACAGGTATCTCGGGATCAAACACCGTGCGCAATTGCGCGATCACCTTTTCTTCAGGTGTTGTTGGCGTTGTCTCTGTATCGATCGTCTTATCCTGCATTTTCTAGTCCTTACTACTTACTTAAAATGGGGTCGATTTTGTCATTTACAACACATAAAGACACTCTATTCCGTTGAAGCCTTAGGCAGGGCGCTCAACGCAGCTTGCATTGTATGCCAAGCCAAAGTTGCGCATTTTACCCGCATTGGATAATGCCTTACACCTGCTAAGGCGTGCAGCCGGTCAATTTCATCCTGGGTTAACCCAGCTGTTTTTATTTCGCCTGCGCCTGTGCAAGCCATGTGCATAAACTTGAACAGTGTATCTGCTTGCGCTCTTGTTTTGCCTTTAAGCATCTCTGTCATCATTGAGGCAGAGGCCGTTGAGATGGCGCAGCCACTGCCTTGAAATGCCGCATCGACAATGGTCCCGTCTGCGTCAAGGGTCAGGTAGACAATGAGACGGTCGCCACAAAGTGGATTATGTCCCAAGGCTTCCCTGCTGACATCACCTGGCTTACGGAAATTGCGGGGATGTTTGCCGTGGTCAAGGATCAGATCCTGATATAGATCACGCAAGTCAGCATCAAGTGCGGCTATGCCATCCATCATCCAAAGATCTCCTGCACTTTGCCAAGAGCGTCAACGAGCGCATTGACATCATCTTTGGTTGTGTAGAGTGCAAAGGAAGCACGCGCAGTTCCTGGAACGCCCAATATGTCCATCAAAGGCTGTGCACAATGGTGGCCGGCTCGTATGGCTATGCCCTGACGATCTAAAATTGTGCCAATGTCGTGCGGATGTGCGCCTTCCATTACGAAAGAAATCACCCCTGCCTTTTTGGGGGCCGTACCCAAAATCTTCAAGCTGTTTATGCGCTGTAATTTCTCGGTCGCATAGTGCAATAGCTCGGTCTCGTGTTGTGCAATGCGCGACATGCCTATGTTTGATACATAGTCTATGGCAGCGCCCAGACCAATGACTTCGACAATGGGCGGCGTACCGGCTTCAAAGCGATGCGGCGGATCCTTGTATGTGGTTTCTTCAAAAGTGACGCTAGCAATCATGTCGCCACCGCCTTGATAAGGCGGCATTTGCTTTAGCACATCGAACTTACCGTAAAGAACGCCGATGCCTGTGGGTCCGTAGAGCTTATGACCTGTAAATACATAAAAGTCGGCATCAAGATCGCGTACATCTACCGGCATGTGCACAACGCCTTGACAGCCGTCGATCAACACCAAGGCGCCTTGGGCGTGAGCTAGAGTAATAATTTCCTTAATCGGCAATATTGTTCCTAGGGCATTGGAGACATGAGCAACGGCAACAAGTTTAGTACGTGGCGAAAGTGCAGCCTTCACGTCTTCCAATCTTATGTCGCCTTCTTTCGTGATCGGTATAATACGTAGCTTAAGTCCAAGTTCCGCCCTCAACAGCTGCCAGGGAACGATATTAGCGTGGTGTTCAAGCGCCGTTATGAGGATCTCATCGCCTGATTTTAAAAATTTTCGCCCCCAGCTCGAGGCAACCAAGTTAATCGCTTCGGTGCCAACGCGCGTAAAAATAATTTCATTGGTGGATGCTGCATTGATAAATCGACGTACAGTTTCACGTACAGCCTCGAACTTATCAGTCGAACGTACGCTGAGTTCGTGTACGCCGCGGTGAATATTGGCGTAATCATTCTCCATGAAGCGTTGCATGGCTTCAATAACCATGCGCGGTTTTTGCGCGCTGGCGGCGCTGTCAAGATATATCAAGGGATGCCCGTGGATCTCCTGTGACAGGATGGGGAAATCTTTTCGATACTGCTGAGCCGCGAAAAGCTGAGGCGCTGCGCAGGCAAACAGTTCATCCGCAGGTGCTGCAGCCGGCTTAGACGCAATCATTCAACCACTCCTCAATTCGCTGTCGACAATACTGGCGCCAATCATCGACACGAATTTCGTCCACAATTTCGTCAATAAAACCACGCACCAACAACGCGCGTGCCTGGGCTTCACTTAAGCCGCGAGCACGCAAATAGAAAAGGGCGTCAGCATCGAGATCGCCGACACTGCAGCCATGGCTACATTTGACGTCATCGGCATAAATTTCTAGTTCCGGCTTAGCATCCATCTCCGCTTGGTCAGAGAGCAGCAGAGCGCGGCACAGCTGATGTCCATCGGATTTCTGCGCTGCCTTCTCAACCAAGATCTTGCCTTTGAAAACAGCGCGAGCTTTATCTGTAATGACTGACTTGTAGACCTCTCGGCTCGAGCAGTTTGGCGCGGCGTGCTTCATACAAGTTGTTGTATCAATATGATCATCACCTTGCGCCAGCATGACACCATTGAGCACACATTGGGCCAACTCATTAGATAGCGTAACGTTAACTTCATTGCGGACTAACTTGCCACCGCACAATAAAGTGAAATTATCATAGTAAGCGCCCTCAGCAACACTCACCTCGGTCGTAGCAAGATGTGCTGCCGCAAATGGCCCGGCAATTTTGCCGTGAACGAGCTTGGCCTGTGATGCTAGTTCAATGGTTGTTTCCACCATGTGAGCAACGGGATGTTCACTCTGGCTCTCATGCCGCTCCATGAGGGTCAAACGGCCGCTGCATCCAAGCTCAATATGTATCTTCGTCGTAACTTCTAAGGCCTGTTTTTCCGGTGCATTAATAAAAATTAGTTCAACCGGCGCCGTTACAAGACATGTTTGACCCGCCAGTTTTAGCCTATAGCCATGGACGGTATCGCCTTCGATAAAACCTGAGGGTAAATCGGCAAACTGTGATTGATCTTTTTGCCAAACACCATTGATAAACACCAAATAGTGGGGTTGCTCTTTGCCAAGTGGTTTTGCACTAGCCCTTAGCATGCCATAGCCCTCGATGTTGGACTGATATGGCACCTTGGCCAGAGCCGCGAGGCTGGTGTATTTCCATGCCTCGCTATTCTTCTGGCTGCGCTCGATCAAGGAAGCTAGCGTCATCGCACCCTCACGCAGCATCCGGAATAAAATCGGCATAACCCTTGGCTTCTAATTCAAGGGCCAGCCTAGGTCCTCCGGACCGTTGGATTTTTCCTTGAACCAAAACATGTACGTGGTCAGGTTGAATATAATTAAGCAGCCGTTGATAGTGTGTAATGACCAGCATAGCACGGCTGGGGCTACGCAAAGCATTGACGCCGTCTGCAACAATTTTCAGCGCGTCAATATCGAGGCCGCTATCTGTTTCATCGAGAATACACAATGCCGGCTCTAACACCGCCATCTGTAAAACCTCATTGCGCTTTTTTTCACCGCCTGAAAACCCAACGTTAACCGCGCGCTTCATCATATCTTCAGTCATACCGAGCTGCTTAGCCTTTGAACGTAACAGCTTCAGCATTTGCATTGCGTCAAATGTACTTTCGCCGCGCGCCGTCCGCACGGCGTTTAAAGAAGACTTAAGAAAGTTCATGTTGCTTACGCCGGGTATTTCGACTGGATATTGAAACGCGAGAAAGATCCCCGCCACCGCGCGTTCTTCTGGTTTCATCTCCAGGAGATTTTGGTCATTAAACAATACAGAACCTTGGGTCACTTCATAGCCCTGACGCCCAGCCAGGACGTAGGACAGCGTGCTTTTCCCGGAACCATTTGGCCCCATCAATGCGTGGACCTCGCCGGCCTTGACTGTTAAATCAAGGCCCTTAAGAATTTCCCTACCGTCAATGGCGGCATGCAAGTTTCTAATCTTAAGCATTTTAGTTTACCTTATAAATATTTTTAAATTTTGTTCTTATCTTTCGACCCAGTCCTCGTTATACCGAATTATCCATAAACGTGGATATACCGCTGACCAAGCCAAAGAAAAACTTCGGCACACGAAGCTGCGATGAGGACGACAAGAAGTACTCTTACTATCTGTCCTGCAAGTTTGTAGCCAAACATGTCCCTTGTTAGAATCCAAGCAGCCTGGCCGCCAATCAGTGCTGCCAGAACAAGGACTGGAAAAAAATATGGTCCTACCATAAGTGAATTTGAACTTGTCATGATTATCCAACACTCCCCTCTAAACTGATGCCGACCAATTTCTGCGCCTCAACTGCGAATTCCATCGGCAGCTCAGCCAGAACCTCCTTGCAGAAGCCGTTGACGATCAAAGCCATGGCATCTTCATCGCCAAGGCCGCGTTGTTTACAATAAAATAGCTGGTCCTCGCTAATTTTTGAGGTCGTCGCTTCGTGCTCGATCCGAGCCGAAGGCTGCTTCGATTCGATATAGGGAACGGTATGGGCACCACACTGGTCGCCAATAAGCAAGCTATCGCACTGCGTATGGTTGCGCGCGCCCTTAGCCGTACGAAGAATCTTGACCAATCCGCGGTAAGTGTTCTGAGCCTTGCCGGCACTAATGCCTTTGGAAATAATTGTCGAGCGCGTGTTTTTCCCAATGTGGATCATCTTGGTGCCGGTATCAGCCTGTTGATGGTTATTGGTGATAGCAACAGAATAAAATTCGCCTACCGAATGATCGCCTTGCAGAATACAGCTTGGATATTTCCATGTGATGGCCGAACCAGTTTCCACTTGCGTCCAAGAAATTTTGGAGTTTCTGCCGCGACAAGCCCCGCGTTTGGTTACAAAATTGTATATCCCACCGCGACCGTTTTCATCACCTGGATACCAGTTTTGTACGGTGGAGTATTTAATTTGTGCATCATCCAATGCCACTAACTCCACGACCGCCGCGTGCAACTGATTTTCATCGCGTTTGGGTGCCGTACAGCCCTCAAGATAACTTACGTAAGACCCTTCATCCGCGATAATGAGCGTGCGCTCGAACTGGCCGGTATTCTCAGCGTTAATCCGAAAATAAGTTGAAAGCTCCATCGGACAGCGCACACCCTTGGGGATGTAAACAAACGAACCATCGGTGAACACAGCCGAATTTAGTGTGGCGAAAAAATTATCTGTAATCGGAACAACGGAACCAAGATACTTTCTAATGAGTTCGGGGTGTTTTTGTATGGCCTCCGATATTGAGCCAAAAATAATGCCCTGATCTTCGAGTGTCTTTTTGTATGTTGTGGCCACCGAAACACTGTCGAATACGGCATCAACGGCAACACGCGTCTCAACACCAGCAAGTATCTCGCGCTCGCGCAGCGGAATACCCAAACGCTCATAAGTCTTCAGCAATTCAGGATCAACTTCATCAAGGCTCTTCAACTTCTTTTTGGGCGCAGCAAAATAATAAGCTGCCTGATAGTCAATGGGCGGATGTTTCACCATCGCCCAGCTAGGTTCTTTGAGCGTCAACCAATGACGGTAGGCTTTCAACCGCCATTCTAATAGCCAGGATGGTTCGTTCTTCTTTGCTGAGATAAAACGCACCGTATCTTCGTTTAAGCCCTTGGGCGCTGTTTCGGACTCTATATCTGTGACGAAACCAAATTTGTATTTTTGGTCAGCAAGATCTTGGGCGCTTTTTTTTGTTATGACATTCATTGCGCACCACTTTTGCTTTCTAGCGCCTGCAACACTTCTTGCGCGTACTTCCTGGGCACCGCCATCTCCGCCAATGAAACTGTATCCAATGCCGTACGCACAGCATTGTTAACTTTGTCCCAGTTGCCACTCATAGGGCATAGCGCTTCAATTCGACAGCTCTGGTCTCCACCTTCGGCACAGTCCGTGAGGGCAATAGGCCCTTCGACCGCCTCTATGACTGAGGCAATTGAAATATCGCTAGCCGGGCGGGCCAGGCGATAACCTCCGTTGACCCCCCTATACGCAATGATGATGTGTGATTTCGCCAAGAGCTTCATAATCTTGGCTGTCGACGGTACGGGGAGCCCTGCCTTTTCAGCTAGCTCAGCTGCTGACCATAGGTCTTTACCCCCTCTAACTATTTGAGTTAGAAGGGTAACTGCATAATCCGTTAATCGGCTAAGTCTCATCATGCTGCATCTTACTGTAAATAGTACCAATTTGGTACCCTTATTTTATTTTGCTGCTGGGGGTATTTGTCAAACGCCGCTTGCTTGGTACATGTAAGTATACGACAAGAAAATGGCAACCACGCTTTTTACCAGCTCTGTCTGCCTAGCGCATGACAATGGCCCCGGTCATCCCGAAAGTCCTGACCGGCTGATAGCTGTTTTAGCCGAACTCAATCGACAACCCACCTATGCTGCCCTTAAACGGCAAACCGCGCCACGCGCATCGTTAGCTGAAATCGCCCGTGTCCATGACGCCACATATATAAGTGGTATATTCTCGCGCATCCCAGACCACGGCATTGTTGCGCTTGACGGAGAAACTTCTTTATCGCCAGCCTCCGGCGAAGCAGCCTTGCATGCTGCTGGTGCGATAATTGCTGCCATAGATTTGGTGTTCAACAAAGACGAAGCGCCAAAGCTTCAGAATGCTTTTTGCGCCATAAGACCGCCTGGCCACCACGCCGCCGTGCCCCCAAGCAGCGGCTTTTGTTTATTTAACAACATAGCCATCGGTGCTGCTCATGCAATGGCCGAACATAATGTTAAACGTATCGCCATCGTTGATTTTGATGTGCACCACGGTAATGGTACGGAGGCCTGGGCAAAACAATATCCAGACGTGTTGTTTATATCTTCACACCAGTTTCCACTCTGGCCCGGCAGTGGTCGTAGCGAAGATAAAGGCCTCCACGGTAACATTGTAAACATCCCTCTTGCGCCAGGAACCGGTAGCATGGAGTTTCGATTAGCCATGCAAAATATGGCATTCTCAGTAATCAAAGAATTTAAGCCGGAGCTCATCATGATATCGGCTGGCTTCGATGCCTATCACGATGACCCCTTGGCAAATATGCAACTTGTTGAAGACGACTATTTCTGGGTCACGGCCGAGCTTTGTAAATTGGCAGCGCATTTATGTGATGGCCGCGTCGTAAGTACACTTGAAGGCGGCTACAACATAGCCGCTCTCGCCAAGAGCGCTGGCGCACATGTAAGGGCCCTGATGGCAGCATAGTTTTCTCCCCTCTCGGGGGCACTCGAGACAAAAGGCCGAAGCCAGGATTTTCAATCTTGAAAGCCCAAACATAGAAAATGTTTAAAAAAGCTGACCCAGTCCTCGACAAACCGAACGGAGCCGTCTATTTCGTTGCACGAGATAAGGCTGAAAAACGATAAGATTGCCTTTCTTTATCGCTATCTTGCGAAAAACCACTCATTCAGCTTAAAGTCGCCTCCTCATGGAAAAAACCACACAGCCCCTACCCAATGATATTGCTAAGTTGAGTTTTGAGGACGCCCTTCTTGAGCTTGAAAAACTCGTCAAGCAGCTAGAAGATGGCAAAGCCAAACTCGATGACGCCATTGGCGCCTATGAACGAGGAGCCCTGCTTAAACGACATTGCGAAACCAAACTGCGCGAGGCCCAAGCTAAGATAGAGAGCATTAGTGTCGACAGCAACGGCAAGGCCCGCACCACTCCCTTCAACTCTTAAACCAAGAATACCTCCATGCCTTCCATAAGCCCTACTCTCGCCGCCGCCATGGCGGATGCCGCAAGCGCCGTAGTTGAAGCGCTCGAGCATATATTGCCAAAATCAGACTTCCCCGAACAAAAGTTATTTGATGCCATGCGCTATGGGGCGCTTGGTGGCGGCAAAAGATTGCGCCCCTTTCTTGTCTTGAGCTCAGCACAGATCTTTGGTGTCAATCCCGATTGCGCTCTACGTGCTGCTGCTGCGGTTGAATGTGTACACTGCTACTCATTGGTCCATGACGATCTGCCGGCTATGGACAATGCCGACCTACGCCGCGGCAAGCCAACCGTTCATAAGAAATATGACGAAGCCACAGCAGTTCTTGCAGGTGATGCACTACTTACTATTGCATTCGAAATATTATCTGATCCACGCACGCATGAAGATCCGCAAGTACGCTGCAGGCTGGTAACTGCCCTTGCCAAAGCCTCTGGCGTCCATGGCATGGTGGGCGGACAAATGCTCGATCTCATTGCCGAAACAACGCAGCTCGATATCGGCGCAATAACGCGGCTACAACGCATGAAGACAGGCGAGCTGATAGCCTTTTCAGCCGAAGCCGGCGCAATTTTGGGAAAAACGTCGCAACAGCAGCACAATGCTCTGCGTGCCTATGCCCATGATCTTGGCTTGGCGTTCCAAATTATTGACGATTTGCTCGATGCCGAAGGCACTGAGGCTGAAACTGGCAAGTCGGTTGGACGTGATGCAAAAGCCGGTAAGGCGACGTTTGTAACTGTGCTTGGCGCCTCGCGCGCACGCAATCAGGCAAAACTACTATCAGAACAAGCCATCCAGCACCTGAGCGTTTTTGATGGCCGCGCCAAGCATCTTGAAGACGTGGCACGGTTTGTTGTTGACCGTAAATCGTAACGCCGTTGCCAAGAGCAAAAAGTAATCGCCGCGCAGACCTTGCTCTTGTCGAGCAGGGCTTGGCTACCGACCCAAAGAATGCTCAAGCTCTTATTATGTCGGGGCGCGTCTATCTCGAAACTAAACGCATCGATAAAGCTTCTCAAACCATACCCCTTGACGCCCTGTTATCAGTTAAGGGCAAATGCCACGATTTTGTCTCTCGTGGAGCCCTTAAACTGGCAGCTGCGCTTGATCATTTTTCCATAGTCCCCAAAAATCAAATCGCGCTTGATGTCGGTGCTTCAACAGGAGGGTTTACGGATCTATTGCTACATCGTGGCGCCAAAAAAGTTTTTGCCGTCGATGTCGGCACCAACCAACTGGCATGGGAACTACGGAACGATCCGCGTGTCGTCGTACTTGAGAAGACAAATGCGCGTGACCTAACAACGATGATTGTCCCTGAGGCACCCAACATCATCACATGCGATGTGAGCTTCACAAGTCTGATATCGGTCTTGCCTGCAGCACTCCTGCTTGCGGCGCCAGAGGCATGGCTTGTTGCCCTTATCAAACCACAATTCGAGGTCGAAAAATACCAAGTTGGTGCTGGTGGAATAATCCGCGACCCAATCCTACATCGCGCAGCTTGCGATAAAGTAGAAACCTGGCTCAGAGCACAAAAAAACTGGAAAATTGTTGGCCTCATCCCAAGCCCAATTACGGGACAGGAAGGAAATCAAGAGTTTCTTATTGTATCAAAGCGTTGCTAGTGTTGTGCTTGCCGCCCATGAACAATCTCGAAAGTAACGGCATGTCACGCCTAAAATTGGTCGTCATTTTTCTCTTGGTTTTTATATCGGAAGTATTGTGCGCTCTATCCGCATGCGCCGCAGACAGCGAATTAAAAAACCAATCACTCGCCTCTCATACCGGCATTGCTATGCATGGCGCACCGAAATACGACGATGGCTACACACACTTTGGTTATGCCAACCCAGACGCTCCCAAAGGCGGTACATTAAGGCTGGGCGTAACCGGAACTTTCGACAGCACAAACCCGTTCATTATTCGCGGACAACCGGCGTTGGGGCTTGGTGTATATCTTTATGAAACTCTCATGGCCAGGAGCTGGGACGAGCCATTCTCACTTTATGGTCTGATTGCGGAAAGCGTCGAAGTACCAGATGACCGCACGAGCGTTACTTTCAACTTGCGGCGTGAAGCGCACTGGTCTGACGGAATACCCATTACGGCGGATGACATCTTGTTTTCTTTTGTAACTTTGCGCGATCAAGGTCGGCCCAATCATCGCACCTACTACAAGAAGGTTGAGAAAACCGAAAAGCTCGACAATTATCGCGTAAAATTTACCTTCACACGCAATACTGACGGTTCAGTTGACCGTGAAATGCCTTTGATCATGGGCCTCATGCCTATCTTGCCGCAACACGATTGGCAGAACCGTAATTTCAATGAAACCAGCTTACGCATTCCTATCGGCAGTGGGCCCTACACAATTTCCAAACTTGATCCGGGTCGCTCCATAACTTATCAGCGGGATCCCCATTACTGGGGAAATTTAGTCCCGGCGCAACAGGGTTTGTATAATTTCGATGCGATTAAAATTGATTATTACCGTGACGACAGTATTGCGTTACAGGCGTTCAAGGCAGGGGCATTCGATCTACGCCGGGAAAGCGATCCCAATAGATGGATCACGGCCTATGATCATAAAGAAAATATTAAAATGGAAAGACTGCCGCATCACCGGCCAGAACCCATATCTGGTTTTATCTTCAACACACGTCGCAGTCTATTTGTAGATCCGGTTTTACGCGCCGCCTTACAATACACTTTCGATTTTAACTGGATCAACCGCAGTCTGTTTCATGGGCAATATCATCGAACGATCAGTTTTTTCCCGAACTCAGAATTAGCAGCACCGTCGTTACCTGAAGGAAAGGAAAGGGATATCCTAGAATCTTACCGTACTTTATTGCCCGACAGTATATTTACTGCACCCGTTACGCCGCCTGTCGCCGAGAACGAGGCAGCCTTCCGTGATAATCTTTTAAATGCCAGCGCCATGTTGCGCAAAGCCGGTTACGTTTTACATAACGATCAGCTTTATACACCCACTCATACGGCCGTATCTTTTGAAGTATTGCTCAGCGACCCTACTGAGGAAAAAGTTGCCCTCGAATGGGTGCGCGCATTAAAACGCGTCGGCATAACGGCGACCGTCCACACGGTGGATGGTGCGCAATATCAAGAGCGTCTTACGGAGTTTAACTTTGACGTCACGACCGGCAAGTGGATTAATACCTTATCGCCAGGCAACGAACAAATTTACTTTTGGGGCTCAGCCGCCGCTGATCAGAAGGGCAGCCGCAATTATCCTGGCATCAAGGACCCCGTCGTCGACGCACTGGCACGCGCCATACCGGCAGCTAGCACGCGAGAGGATCTTGTCGCTACGACACATGCCCTTGATCGTGTCTTGATGTCTGGTCACTACATAATTCCATTCTATTATCTTGGTGCCGACCAAATCGCTTATTGGAGCAACCGTTTGCAAAGGCCAGACGCCATGCCGCTCTATGGTACCGTTCAAGAAAGCTGGTGGGCAGCGGCACAAAATAAAGATCAAAAATAGTTTTAAAGTCGTAGTTATAATCTTGTTTTCAACTATCAGAACGGTGTGTTTTCATACTTTATTAAACCACGCCTTGTTATTGTGGACGCAGCAATTTTCTTATTAGAAGGATACATGATGAGGGGCATGGCGGCGCGTTTTTGTAAAAATCAGAAAGGCACCACGGCAATTGAGTACGCCTTCATATGTATTCTCGTTAGCGTCGGCATTGTTACGGCCCTTATCGTGATCGGCTCTACGCTGAGCCCTATTTTCTCGTCTGTCTCAAATAATCTCAAGACTTCTTAGCCCAGAACAATCTTCAAACTCATCTTGGTGCCTTGGATTGACTATTTATGGACGCGGCCCAAAGAACGTGAAGACCGGGCGCTCGCTTTAAGCGCTTTAGGCTTTTTCGCATTAGCGGATTTTACGGCGCTCGCGATTTCGACAGGATCACCCATAAGTGCAAGGACAATTACCGTAATTATCGCCCCGCCAATCAAATCGGCGAGATGGTGGCCACCAATAGCAGGCGTGGCTAGAACGACCAGGGTATTTAAAAGAAATAGAGCTGAAAACCACAGGCCTCGACCGCGCATCGCGTAGACTAATAAAACGGCCATGGCTAAATGAAACGACGGAAATTGTACAACACCCTGTACGTGGTTGAGCTCTATGATTTTCATGCTGCCATCACGCAAGGCCATAAAAATATCTACGTAGGGCTCATGGGTCGGAACATTGAAGTATATGAACGCGCCTGCCGTCGGTAAAAAGCCCGATATAACAATGCAGGTAAGGCTGGTGACAACAAAGAGCCAAAGAAATTCGCGCATGCGTGCAAACTGCCGACGGTAGTTAAGCAAAATGAGAACGACGAACATCTGTACGGCCAATGATCCGTATATAATTTTTAACGTGCTATGTAACAAAGGGTGGTTTTTAACCACGCCATACATCGTCGGCCAGTCGAAACCCAAATCGCGATCTATTGTTACCAAATACTTGTCAAACAGCGGATGGCGCAGAGTAACCATCAAGTAGCTGAAGACGGCCGCCACGACTGTATAAGCAATGAGAGCTGCCGTCGCATTGACCAAAAAGGCGATCCGTTCGTCGGGACGAATATGCGTATAAATCAGGCCCAACGCCAAAAGCGCGGCTGTCGTGACAAGTGGCAACACTGTCGTGGGCCATGAGATGCTCATACCATTGCGGCCCAACCAAGTAACGTCAACGAACGCAAGCAAGGCGACCAGGGCCCAGATGCGATTGAACTGACCCCGATTGAGGTGGCCTTGCAAGAATTCTTGCGCAATAAACTTTATCGTTTTGCCGCCAAAGCGATGTTTTGTTTTTTGAATTTTTATGCTTTGGGACATGACCATATTTTGTGAGTCTCAAGGTGGATTGGGTAAGACTTTGTGTTTGAATGAAAAATCACGAAATTTATCTTAGGTAGACAAAGTTAAATTTGCGTAACCGCCTCCATACTCTTTTGCGGCATGAAATGGGTGATGTTGTTTATGAGCATTAATAATGCCCCTCTATGAAAGCTGATTTATGAACATGGCGCATCGTCAAAATAATATTGGGTAGTGAACAAGAACGTCCATGAGCTTTTTTAAGAGCCCAACAAGAGCGATTGGAAGCTTCTTTATGCCCTCGCGTTAAAACGAAAACGCTTACAAATGAAAGTGTTGGCGAGAGATAGTGCTATATTCGAAGTAAATTCGTTCGGCTTTACATGCGTATTATCTCATTGTTTTTGTTGAGAAAAATCTTAGTTCTCTTCACCTTTTTTTAAGCGATCTCATCTAGTCTCTTGTGATGTGCGGACCTCCTCGGGTTCAACACAACGCACGGAAGACAGTTAAACGCAACGCAGAAAACAAGGAGATATACTATGCGCAATTTGATGACACGTTTTGTGAAAGAGGAAACAGGTGCAACGGCGATTGAATATGGTTTGATCGCATCGTTGATCGCTGTTGCTATTATCGCCGTATTGCTGACACTTGGTACGACCTTGTCGGCAGTGTTCACGACCGTTCAGAACAACCTGAAAACGTCATAAGGTTGTTTCGGCTAAAGGCTAGATGCCGGTGTTCAACACCGGCATCGGCTTTTGGCAGATTTTTCGATATGGGTTTTTGTTGACCCCGAGCCTTTGACGGACGAGCCTGCTCCAATCCAGGTTCGCCCGTCGGAGCGGGGTCATCAGCGTTAGCTGAGACGCGTAATAAAAAATTAATCTCTCCTATCAGCGTAATAGAAAATTAATTTCTAGAATTATTAACTTCTGAAATATCACAGCCTTTACCTGACATTAGATCCCGCCCATGTGTTTTTCGAATGTTCACGGCTCATTAATCCTGTTTATGCATAGTTGGAGATGCACCGCAATCGCGGTCATGGTTAAAGTCAGAGAATTGTCACAGTAGAATAAGTCAATCTGTGGAAAATTAGACAGTTGTGTTTAGGCACAACGCAGAATGGTTGTGAAAAGAAGGTAGCCTATGGTTCTTCAATTAACCGTATTTCATGTGGCGATTTTAGCAGGCGCCGCTCTTTTGCTGATCGCTGCTGCAGTTAGCGATGCGCGTCGTTATCTGATACCTAATATAGTTTGCGCCGCCTTATTGCTGCTGTTTCCTTTTTTTGTTTTAACCGCACCACGCGCCATAGAATGGGAGCAGCATCTCATGGTATTTGGTTTGATGCTTATTACTGGATTTGTCATGTTCGCTGGCAACAT